>SKEY01000039.1_pt1 | contig 206854 bp, 200 predicted proteins | sample 4843871 | NCBI WGS metagenome assembly SKEY01 (sample SAMN11008797, study PRJNA524170) | human gut metagenome | biome: Human fecal sample; material: Feces; isolation source: fecal sample from pouch patient p36 | host: Homo sapiens | place: Israel: Tel-Aviv | collected 2016-12-04
GAGACATTACTTTCAAGCATCGTAAGTGCCTTGTGTTTAACTGCTTTGGCAATGGAACAGTATTTATCAACGACGTTGGTCTTCGCCATGAACGAATCTTGGCAATTCTTACATCTCAGGCGTTGCTCACCGATCCGCAACATAGTGGGACAACTTTCGTTAATTTCTTGCGCAAAATTGCAGATTTGTGGGTGTCCATCGGCCAGCTCGCTTCCAAAGCAAAATCAAAACCGGCCACTTCGCACTTTAGCGGAGTGGCCGGTTTTGGTTTTCGTTACCCTAGTTGTTCGTTTAAGCTGATCATTTCCAGCAGCGATTGGGCGGTCATCGAGCCCTCGTTGCCGACCTTTAAGCCGGCCCGTTGCATCGCCTGTTCGATCGTGTCGGTGGTCAAAATCCCGAAGGTCACTGGAATCGTGCCCTGAGCATTGAGGTTCATGATTGCGCTGGTGGTGGACTGGCAGATCAGGTCGTAGTGGTCGGTTTCGCCCTTGATCACGGCGCCTAAGGTCATCACCCCGGCGTAGTTACCGCTGGCGACCAGTTTCTTGACGGCAAAGGCAATTTCAAAGGCGCCTGGTACCCAGACGAGGTCAATTTGGTCGTCGTTGATCCCGAATTGCTTTAGCATCCGGACCGCCCCGTCGGCCAGGTTGCGGGTGACGGATTCGTTGAATTTACCAACGACGATCGCGATCTTCTTGGTGGGGGTGATGGTAAAGTTTCCTTCGAATTGGTTAGGCATGTTGTTCTTCCTCCGTGAGTTTGAGTAGGTGGTGCATCTTTTCTTGCTTGGTCTTGAGGTAGGCGCGGTCGTAGGCGGTCGCCGGCATTTCCAGCGGCACCCGGGCTGCGACCGTGATCCCGGCTTCTTCCAGTTGACTGATCTTATCGGGGTTGTTGGTCAGGAGTTTGATGGTTGAAACGTGGAGCGCCCTTAGGATGTAGCTAGCGGCCTCGTAGGTCCGTTCGTCGGCGGCAAAGCCCAGTTGGTGGTTGGCTTCCACCGTGTCGAAGCCTTCTTCTTGCAGGCGGTAGGCCCGTAACTTGTTTGGCAAACCGATCCCGCGCCCTTCTTGGCGTAGGTAGATCAGGATCCCGGTGCCGGCCTGGTCGATGGCCTCCATGGCGGCGTGGAGTTGGGGCCCGCAGTCGCAACGCAGGGAGCCCAAGACATCGCCAGTGAAGCACTCGGAGTGGACACGGACCAGCGGGGTAGTCGTGGTCGGGTCCCCCTTGATCAGGGCCAGGTTGCCGTCGTCAAAGTGGCGTAGGGTAAAGTCGCCGTATGCGCTGGGTAGGTGCACCGGCGGGACCGGTTGGCTAACCACCAAGCGCCGGTACTCTTGCAGTTCCTTGACGGTCAGGATCGGCAGCCGCAGTTCCTCAGCCATCTTCTCTAAGACCGAGCGCCGGGCCATGTGGCCATCGGCGTCTAAGATCTCGCAGATGTAGCCGGCGCCGGGTTCGCCGGCCAACTCAGCCAGGTCGACGGCGGCTTCGGTGTGGCCGTTGCGGGCCAAGACGCCGTTCTCCTTGGCGATCAGCGGGAAGATGTGGCCGGGGTAGTAAAAGTCGTCGTGGGTGCTGGTGGGGTCGGCCATGGCCTTGATGGTGGCTGCCCGGTCATAGGCCGAGATCCCGGTGCTGGTCGACTTGTGGTCCAGGGAAACCGTAAAGGCGGTGTGGTAGGGCTCGGTGTTGTCTTGGACCATTAAATCCAGGCCCAGCTGCTTGGCGATCGCTTCGCTAACCGGGGCACAGAGCAGGCCGCGGGCGTGCTTGGTCATGAAGTTGACCGTCGCCGGGGTGACCTGGCTGGCGATTCCTAACAGGTCACCTTCGGCCTCGCGGTCTTCGTCGTCGGTCATGATGATCAGGCCCCCGTTTTTAAGGTGGGTGAGGGCCGCTTGAATCTTATGAACGTCCATTTTGAATTCCTCCTAACTGCGCGGCAACGTACTTGCCTAATACGTCGGTTTCTAGGTTGACCAGGCCACCAACCTGCAGGGTGTCTAAGTTGGTAACGGTTTGGGTGTGGGGAATCAGGCCGACCGAGAACCAGTCGTCTGCTTGTTTCATCACCGTTAGGCTGACCCCGTTGATCGCCACGCTCCCCTGGCTAATGACTTGCCCCCGCAGCTCGTTAGGGAGCTTAAAGGTCAATTCAATTGCGTTTTCGTTAACCTCCCGTTTGATGACCGGAGTCGTTTGGTCGACGTGGCCGGTGACGATGTGGCCCTCCAGCCGGTCGCCGATCTTTAGCGAGCGCTCCAAGTTGACCAGGGCGCCAACTGGCAGGTCCTTGAAGGTGGTCAGGTTGTAAGTCTGCGGCATCAGGGTGACGGTCAGGCGGCCGGGTTGTTCGGTCTCGACCGTCAGGCAGGTTCCGTTGACGGCTAACGACGCCCCGACTTCCATTCCCTCTTGCAGGGCGGGGTCGAGGTCGATCGTTAGGCGGATGGTGTGGTCGGTTTGCTCAATCTGGGTGAGCTTGCCCGTTCCGTTTACTAAGCCAGAGAACATTACTCGTCATTCCTTTCGTCAATCCGGATGTCATCACCGAGTTGAGTGACGGTGCGGTGGGTAAAAGCGGTGCCGGCCGGGAACTGGGCCCCGGCCAGACCTTGGTTGCCAATGATTTGGGGGTCCAGGTAGGTGATTAATTGGTTGACCGGGACTGCTTGAAATAGTTCGGTCAAAACCGTGGGACCGCCCTCCACGTAGAGGCTTTGTAACTCAGCTTCTTTAAAGCAGTCAAGTAACTCCGGCCAGTCGCCGTTTTGCAACAGTTTAACGGTCACGTGAGCGGGCCAGTCGACTTTCGTGGCGGCCCGGTTGGTGGTGACTAACCAGGTCGGGGCGGAAGCATCGGTGAAGACAAAGCGGTCCTGGTAATCGAGCAGGCGCCCCGCCCGGTCCAAGATTACCCGAACCGGGGGGAAGAGTTGCGGCGTCTCACACAGCAGGCGTGGGTCGTCGGCAAGCACGGTGCCGGCGCCGACCACGATCGCGTGGTAGTCAGCGCGTTCCTGGTGGACCAGCCGGCGGGCGGCCTGGTTAGTGATCGCCGTCGCTTGCCCCGGGGCGGCTGCAACCTTGCCATCCAAGGAAAGGGCTTGTTTAGCCGTGATCCAGGGCCGCTGTTGGCGGTAAAAGTAGAAGTAGTGGCGGTTGAGGGCCTCGGCTTGGTCCTTTAAGAGCCCGACCTCCACATCAATTCCGGCCGCCTTTAGCTGGGCGATTCCCTTGCCACCAACGACTTGGTGGGGGTCAACCGTGACGACGACCACCCGGGCAAAGTGGCTGTCAATTAACAACTGGCTGCACGGAGGCTGCTTGCCGTAGTGGAAGCAGGGCTCCAGGGTGACGTAAATCGTGGCCCCGGCCAGCTGCTCGTTAGAAAGCTTACTGATGGCGTCGCGTTCGGCGTGGGCATGACCATACTGGTGATGGTAGCCCGTCGCCAGTAGCTGGCCGTCTTTGACGATTACGGCGCCGACCTGGGGGTTCTTCCAGGTGGCGCTCCCGCCCTTGGCCGCTTCAGCGAGCGCCAGTTGCATGAACTGTTCGTCTGAACTCAAGGTAATGACTTCCTTTCATAGGTGAGTGGGAACCAACCTCCTTGGCCCGCCGAGGAGGTTGCCACTCCCATTTCCCTGGGAAATTTAAAAGGGGCCCTGGAAAAATTCCGGGACCCCTGGTTGAAAGCGTGTTCAAAAAGGTGGCAGGGGACTTCCCCCTACCTTTTCTTCTCCCATCCAGACTTTCACTGTCGGTACCAGAATCGCACTGGTTCAGCCGCAAATTTGCGGGTCACGGACTTCAAGCACTGCTTGTCACCGTCGGTCGGGATTTTCACCCTGCCCCGAAGAAATTATTTATTTAATTGACTACATTATGCTGGGAAACGGTTTACTTGTAAAGGATTTTTTCGCCATGGCTTTTCTGAAAACGAGCGGCGCCCTTAGAAATAACCGCTCCGGCTACCAACTAAATTAACCCCACCTGGGTTAGCCACTGCTTAGCCTGGCGCTGGTTGCTCAACACGGTGCCGGGGATGATCGTCACCTGGTGGTGGGTTTGATCAATAACGCGTTGGACGTAGCTTTGACTGCGCTGATAACCGGAGCCCCCAAGGTGGCAAAGGTGGCCAGCGTTTTGCCATCTAAGGGAAGTTGGTCAATGGCGTTAGCAACCAAACGGGGCGGAATTCCCCACCAAATTGGGTGGCCGATGATGATCGTATCGTAGTGATCGAGGGACGGAAAGTCGTTGACGCAAGCGACGCGGCCGTGGTGTTCGTGTTGCTCAATTGAGGTCCGCGATTGGGGGTCGTGCCAGTTCAGGCCCGCTTGGGTGTAGGGGGCTTGGGACTTGATTTCGTGAAGGTCCGCCCTGGTTAAATTGGCGATCGTTTGAGCCATCCGCTTAGAGGTGCCGGATGCCGAAAAGTAGTGTGGTTGCCATTAAAATCCCTCCTAAAATTAATTTCTTGTTATAAAAATAACAGCCAGGATTATAAAGCGCAAATAATTGGTGGATTAACGCCGGTATCAACATATGCTAAAATTAAGGCAATTAATTGGGGAGGAGTTAAATAATGGATAAGGACGAACGAATTGAAGAATTAGAACGGGAAAACCGGTGGCTCCGGCACTGGCTGATGGGGATCAGTGTTGTGCTAGTACTGAGTGCGGCGTTAGAGATTATCACAAGATTTCTAAATCTGGTAAGGGGGATTCGGTTAGATGTCGAAAAAGGAAAAGCGCTACTATCTTTTAGCGGCGACTGGCCTGTTGTTAGGGGCCTTGCTCTGGGGGATCGACCTGGGTTGGTACCTTCACCAGTGGTTCGGCTAGTGAATTTAGTGGCTTCATACTAAATCCTGTTGATGGGCTACCATGATGGTAATTTATTGACAGGATTTTTAGCTTTGTGGGTACAAAAAAAGGGTACCTTAAAGGCACCCGAACCGGTCCGTTGGCTAGAAAAGCACCAACTGCACACGGTGTGTTTGTACTGTCCTCGTATTGTACCACTTTATAAAGGCTTTCCCCTTCTCTATCTAAAAATAAGTAGTATACTAGAACGGTTAAGAATTCGGCCAGCAATATTTAAAATGAGGAGCGATTTTTTTGGATAAGCGGATTTACATTGATAACGCCGGCACCACCAAGACGGCCCCGGAGGTCATTGAAACGATGACCGAAGCGCTGGAGACGACTTGGGGGAACGCCTCGACGACCAACTACTACGGGCGTCAGGCTAAACAGATGCTGGAAGATTCACGCCACCTCCTGGCCCGGTCGATTAACGCCCAGTTCGACGATGAAATTGTGATCACCAGTGGCGGCACCGAAAGTGATAACACGGTCGTCAAGCAGGTGGCCAAGGCCCGCCAAAGTGAGGGGCGCCACATTATTACGACCGCCTTTGAACACGAGGCGATCTTGCGGCCCCTAGAAGACTTGGAACAAGAGGGCTTTGAGGTGACCTACCTGCCCGTCGACGAGCGGGGCCAGATTAGCTTAGCCGACTTGAAGGCCGCCTTGCGCGAGGACACGATTCTAGTCACGATCATGACCGTCAACAATGAGGTCGGCAGCCACTTACAAATCCACGAAATTGGCCAAATTGTCGCCGATTCCAACGCCTGGTTCCACACCGACGCCGTTCAAGCATACGGGACCTTGCCGTTGGACGTCCAAACGGACCAGATCGACTTGATGTCGGTATCCGGCCACAAGCTCAACGGCCCAAAGATGGTTGGTTTCTTGTACCGACGCCGCGGGATCGTCTTCCCGTCCTTTGTGCGCGGCGGCGACCAGGAGTTAAAGCGCCGGGCCGGGACCGAAAACGTACCAGCGGTGGCCGGATTTGCCCGGGCTGTCGAACTGCACCAAGAGAAGATGGCCGAGCACCGCGCAACCTACGTGGCCCTAAAGCACCAGCTGGTGGATGGGTTAAAAGACGCTGGGATCGACTTTGAAGTCAACGGGAGTTTGGATGAAGGCGCAGCGCCCCAAGTTTTATCGCTGTGGTTTAAGGGGGTGCCTAACGACGCCCTCTTAACCAACCTCGACTTGGAAGGGATCATTGGGGCCGCCGGGTCGGCTTGCACGTCCGGGTCCCTGGATCCTTCCCACGTGTTAGTGGCGATGTTTGGTGCCGAGAGTCCGCGGGTTTGGGAAACCCTCCGCTTCTCCTTTGGCATTTACAACACGCCGGCAGAAGTCGACGCCTTGGTGGCCGCCTTGGCCAAGTATGTCCCCCTATTAAAGGACAAGACCGATCGCGGTCAACGTTAAATTAAAAATGAATTAAAGACACGCTTGTTTTTCTCATTTAGGTTTGCTAACCTAGGTTTACGAGATGAGGACGCAAGCTTTCTCCCCGGTGGGCAGATTCGTTCTGGCACCGGGGTTTTATGATGGGGGGATGCGCCATGCAGCGACAAGAAAAGATTGAACTACTAAAAAGTCTGATCCGGATTGATTCGGACGACGGCAACGAATTGGCCGTCGCCGAATTACTGGCCACTGTTTTAAGGGCGCACGGGGTGGAGGCCCACCTCGACCCTTACGGCGATCACCGCGCTAACCTGGTCGCCGAAATCGGGCACTGCCAAACCGACCGGGTGTTGGCCTTTTCCGGCCACATGGATACGGTGGGGCAAGGCGATAAGCCCTGGCACCACGAGCCGCTGGGGGCCGAAATTGTCGGCGACCGCCTCTACGGCCGGGGGGCCGCCGACATGAAGAGCGGCTTAGCGGCCATGGTGGTCGCTTTGATCGAATTAAAGGAGGAGGGCCGGCTACTGAGCGGGGCGTTGCGACTGTTAGCCACCGCCGGCGAGGAACTCGGCACAACCGGCTCCCATCGCTTGGAACGGGCCGGCCTGGTTGAAGACGTTGACGCCCTGGTGGTCGGCGAGCCGACCGCCGACCACTGACCACGTGGTCTTTGCCCACTCCGGCTCCTATTCCTACCAGATCACCTCCAAGGGGCAGGCTTGCCACTCCTCACACCCGGCCGATGGGATCAATGCGGTGATGGGGTTGGTGCACTTCATTAACGAAGAGACCCGCCTCTTTGACGACGTGGCCGCCGACCCGGTCCTGGGCACCCTGGAGCACTCGGTTACGGTGATTAACGGGCGCCGCCAGGTTAAACGTGATTCCGGACTTGGCAACCCTGGAGGGCAATGTGCGCCCGACGGCAGTCTTTGATAACCACCAGGTTGATGCCCGGTTAAAAACCCTGGTCGACCGAATTAACGAGAACACGCCCTTTCAATTATCCTTGGAGGTCCTCTTTTCCCTCCAACCGGTGGTGACCAAAGAAGAGCACCCCCTGGTCCAATTGGGCCTCGCCGCCGCTAACGCCAACTACCCGCGGGGGAAGCGGCGCCTCAAGGTGATCCACGGGGCGACCGACGCCTCGGTCTTTACCCTCCACCGCCCGGACTTGCCGGTCGTCATTTTGGGGGCCGACCAGTGGGATTGCGCCCACCAAGTCGATGAGTTCACCACCATTTCTGGCTACCTGGCGACGATTGAAACCTACAAGCAACTGGCGACCGAGTTCTTTAAATTAAGTAATGGTGAGACGCTAGCGGGTGATAATTAATGGTGCAAGCGTTCGAATTAATGACATAATGTTAATCGGTAGCAATATGTTACATAATTTAAGCTACCGCTTACGAAATAAAGCCTCGGTGTGATTACGGAAGTCACACCGGGGCTTTTCTGTTGCAATTAGTGGTGAATTAAGTGCCATAAATGAAGGGCGGTGCCGTTTTTACCCAAAATCAGGATCCCTAAGCCAAGGTAGATCACCCCGGCTAACAGGGTCCCGTAGCGGTCCAGGAGTGCCCGGACGGCCGGTAGGTGGGTGATGATGGTGGCCAAGAGGCAAAAGACGGCGACCATGACGGCAAAGGTGACTAGCACGATTACCAGTTCGGGGGAGGTGCGGGTGGCGAAGTAGGGGATGTAGACCCCCAAGTTGTCGGCACCACAGGAGGCGACCGTGATGAAGGTGACGGTCAAAAAGAGGTGGTTGGCGGAAACCCGGTTGGCGGGGGTGGCCATGCTTTCTTGGTGGGTCAACAGGTGGCACCCAATGGCTAAGGGGACCAGACCCAAGAAGCCGAGTAACCACTGGTCAGGGGCCCGGCGTAAAATCAAAGCGGCGACCAGGGCGAGCCCGACTAAAATGCCGGTGCCGGCGTAGTCAGCGCAAATGATCGCTAGCCGCTGGCGGGGCGTCCGGTAGCGGTGAAACAAGATTAACAGCACCATTAGGTAGTCCATCCCGGTCGAGATGAAGGTGAGGATGCTAGTAATGACCGTTGCCATGGCGGTCACCTAAAAGATGGCCAGGCCAATGAAGAAGAGCAGCGGCACTAAGAGGGCCGGCAGCATGTCGATGCTCTTAAACTCGCGGATCTTGAGCAAGGAAAAGGAGGCCGCCACGATCAAGAGGCCGCCGACGATCGACATTTCGGTGATCAAAGCCGGCGAGAAAAAGGAGGCCGACAAAAACTTGGCGACCAAGTAGATGGCGGTAAACCAGATGAAGAGCACCGGTACTTCGAGGATCATCCCCAGCCCAAAGCCGGCCCCAAAGACGATCGCGCAGACCAGGGTCAGCATGGCGTTGGTGTACAAGAAGGTTTGGTTGCCAGTGGTGGCGGCGTTAACCGGCCCGAGGATCGCCAGGGCGCCGATGCAATCCAGGAAACTGGCGGTCGCCACCGCTTCCCCTAGTTCGGTGTGGAAGGTCCGGTTGATCCAAGCGTTGGCCCGGTCGTCGAGCTTGAGCCAGGTCCCGACCGGCAGCCCGATCGCTAGCGAAATGATAAACAGGACCGGGTAGTGGCTCTTGGGCAGGTTGGCGACGACGGTTTGCGCCCCGACCCCGAGGGCGGCCAGCCCTAAAGCGGTCCAGAAGGTGGCCACGTACTTGTCTGTCAGCACCTTTTTAAAGACCCAGCCGATCACGGTCCCGACGATTATTGCGGCGACGTTGGCCCAAATTCCAATCATAATTCATTCCTCGTTTCTAATGTTCTAACTTGTCCATTATACATGGATTGACCGGGCTTTGCTTAATGGTCGCAACGCCCTGACCAATTGGGGTGGTGGTGAGCAAGTTGGCGGGCAAAACTAACTAAACGTGGTAACCTTAGGGGCAAGGACAAGCAGAAAGGATCTGATCAGATGACGGCAGAACTTAAGACGGCGACCTTTGCCGGCGGGTGTTTTTGGTGCATGGTCCAACCCTTTGACACCTACCCGGGAATCGAAAGGGTCGTGTCCGGCTACACCGGCGGCCACGTGGCTAACCCGACCTACGAGCAGGTCTGCGCCGGGGGAACTGGGCACACCGAGGCGGTCCAAATTACCTACGACCCCAGTAAGGTTTCCTACGCCGATTTGGTAGAGATTTATTGGCAACAGACCGACCCGACCGACGCCTTTGGCCAGTTCCAGGACCGCGGCGACAACTACCGGCCGGTGATTTATTACCAAACCGAAGAAGAAAAGGGGATCGCCGAAGCTTCGAAGCAAAAACTCCAGGACAGCGGGCGCTTTGACCAACCGATCGTCACCACGATTGAACCGGCCCAACCATTCTATCCGGCCGAAGAATACCACCAGGATTTCTATAAAAAGGATCCCTTCCGGATGATGATCGAAGAAGCCGGCGGCCGCCAGAAGTTTATCGATCAGCACTGGAAAGGAGTGAGTGGCAAATAACCTCCTCGGCAGGTCGTATTGACTAAGCTAGGACGAATGATTGATGCGGTACGCATCGCTCTTCGTCCGTACTTAGACACTAGACCTGCGGTTATTTGCCACGTTATCTGTCTAATATTCGGGAAAACAACGAGCAGCTGGGTAAAGCAGAATTTTCCCAGTCTCGATTGTTAGCCATCCATAACTTATTAAATTTCAGCTTGACAGGTTAGGCTGGGTTCAGTATGATATCTTTAAAATCAAATTAAAGAAAAGTTAGAAAGATGAGTAAACCGGGAGGGGTGCCCAGAGAGTCAGCGCTTGGTGAAAGCTGAACTCCCTGAACGGTTGAAGATGGTCTTTGTGCAATGCCGGGGTGAGCCAGTGGTGAGCCCCGACCGGGTTAACGCCCGTTATCACCGTTACGGCTTGTTGGAGCCGGTCGAGGGTCCCCGCGGGGGCTGAAAATGGGTGGTAACACGTTGATCAACGTCCCATGAGGTAGTAATGCCTCATGGGGCGTTTTCTTTTGGACTTTTCGAGGAGGATATCTTATGCAAAAACGTTATCGCAAATGGTTGTGGCTAGTCTTAGCCCTGTTAGTCGTGCTCGGGGGGATTGGCGGCTTAGTGCACCAGCGCCTGGCCAGCACTAGTCACAAGACGGTCAAGGTTGGCCTGGTGGGGACCGACTCACTGCCGGTTTGGAAGAACGTGGCCAGCCGGTTGAAAAAAGACGGGATCACCCTTAAGTTTGTGATCTTTAACGACTACGTCCAACCAGACGTCGCCCTAAAGGATGGCAAGATCGATCTGCACTCCTGCCTGACCCGCTACTACTTTGAGTCCTACAACAAGAAGGAAAACGCCCACCTGGTATCGATTGGGAACACCGTGATCTCACCGTTGGGCCTGTACTCCAAGAATTACAAGTCGATTAAGGACTTACCAGACGGGGCGACGATTGCGATTCCAAACGAGCCAACCACCCTCGGGCGCGGGCTCAACCTCTTGCAATCGGCGGGCTTAATCAAAGTCAAAAAAGACAGCGGCATCAAGCCGTCGTTAAACGACATCACTTCCAACCCGCACAACTTTAAGTTTAAAGAGGTCGACCCAGCCACGGCCGGCCGGGCTTTGGATTCGGTCGACGCTTCGATCATCAACGGGAACTACGCCGAAGCGGCTAACCTAACCCCGAAGAAGGATGCGATTTACCTGGAACCGGTCAACAAGTCAACCAAGCCGTACGTTAACATCATCGCGACCCAGGAAAAGAACAAGGATAACGCCACCTACAAGAAGATCGTGGCGGCCTACCAAACCGAGGCCACTAAGAAGGTTATCGACAAGACTTACAAGGGTTCGCAAATCGCGGCCTGGCCACAATTCGGTAAGAACTAAGGAGGAAATAACATGGCGAGTGAAACAGCAATTTTTGCCGGCGGGTGCTTTTGGTGCATGGTCCAACCCTTCGACACCTACCCGGGAATTAAAAAGGTCGAATCGGGCTACACCGGCGGCCACGTGGTTGACCCCACTTACGAGCAGGTTAAGGCCGGGGGAACCGGGCACACCGAGGCGGTCCGGATCACCTTTGACCCCAGCGTGGTTTCTTATGCGGACCTGGTGGAAATCTACTGGCAACAAACCGACCCGACCGACGCCTTTGGCCAGTTCCAAGACCGCGGCGATAACTACCGGCCGGTGATCTTCGTCAAGGATGAAGAACAGCGCGCCATCGCCCAGGCCTCCAAGGATGCCCTAGCCAACAGCGGCCGCTTCACTGACCCGATCGTGACCACGATTGAAGACGCAAAGCCCTTCTACGTGGCCGAGAATTACCACCAGGACTTTTACAAGAAGGACCCGGAACGGATGAAGCTAGAGAAGGCTGGTGGGCGTAAGCAGTTTATTGAGGATAATTGGAAAAAGTGAGTGCGACCCAACCTCCTCGACGGGCCGTTGGGCTAAGCTAGGGCGGGGGTTAGTGCGGGACGCACTGTTCTCCGTCCGTACTTAGCCACTAGGCCCGTGGTTGGGAGCACGTTATGGGTAAGTGTGATCCAACCATTTGGTAGGCCGTGGGCAAAAAAATAACAGAGCCTAGGTTGCGATCCTTGGCTCTGCTACAGCGTTCTAAAAGAAATCCCCTAACTAAATCCGGAATGGGGATGATTTGAAAAGTGAGTGTGACCCAACCTCCTCGACAGGCCGTATGACTAAGCTAGGGCGGGGGTTGATGCGGGACGCATCGTTCTTCGCCCGTACTTAGGCACTAGGCCCGTGGTTGGGAGCACGTTATCTGAGTAATCGTCAGCAATAAAAAAAGCTAATCGCAAGTAGCGACTAGCTAGCGGTCTTAAATTCCGAAACGCAAAGGGACGAGAGGATAAATCCAGACACCGCTTGTCCTTTTGCATTGCAAGTGTACCACATCGCTAAAATTCGGTCGATGGTTTTGTAAGGTGAATCAGAAAGGGCGCCAGCGTGGTTTAATTAACCTGCTGACGCCCTTATTTGATTGAAGGAGTGAGGTTAAAGCTTTACATCTTAACAACCGGCTTGAGGACCTTGCCGGCCTTGAAGTCGTCCATGGCTTGGTTGAGGTCCTTGAAGTCGTAAACCTTGATCAGCTTGTCAAAGGCGAAGCGCCCCTCTTGGTAGTACTTGATCATTTCCGGGATGAACTTTTGCGGAATCGCGTCCCCTTCGACCAGGCCGGCGACCTTCTTGGATTCGGCCACAAAATCGGTCATCATGTTGAGCTTGAGGTCGCCCCCGATCCCAACCAGGACGGCTTCTCCGGCCGGGCGGAGGATGTGAACGGCGGTTTCGGCGACGGCGGGAACTCCGGTCGTGTCGAGACTAAAGTCGACCCCACCCGGTTCGATGTCCTTGATTACTTCTTCGGGGTCGACCTGGAGGCTGTTGTAGCAGTCGGTGGCGCCAAATTCCTTGGCGAAGGCCAGCTTGCTTTCCTTGCGGTCAAAGACGATGATTCGCTTGGCCCCGGCGACCTTGGCGCCTAAGACGGCGGCCAGGCCGACTGGACCCATTCCGAAGATGGCGATCGTGTCGTCCTTACTTGGCTCCATGTAGTTGAGGACGGTGCCGGCCCCGGTTTGGATCCCGCACCCCAGCGGGCCAAGGATGGTCAGGTCAACATCATCGGGTACCTTGACAACGTTGTGCTCGTCGGCGACAGTGTAGGTGGCAAAACTGGATTGCCCGAAGTAAAGGTTCAGGTCGCCGTGGGCGGAGTGGAGGCGGTGGCTACCGTCAAAGTTGGGGCCAAAGAAGTTGAGTTCGTTAAACTTATCACACATCCCTGGGTGGCCAGCTAAGCAGTTGCGGCACTGACCACAGTAGGAAAAGGAAAGGACGACGTGGTCACCCGGTTTGACGGATGAAACGGCGGCGCCCACCTGTTCAACGATGCCGGCGCCTTCGTGGCCAAAGACGGCTTCAAAGGGGGTGGTGAGCCCTTCTTGGCCCGCCACGTCGGTGTGGCACACCCCGGTCGCCACGATTTTGATCAGGACTTCGTTGTCCTTAGGGGCATCGAGTTCTACTTCTTGCATTTCAAAGGTTTGGTTTTTTGCCGGTGCAACGGCAGCGGTAATCTTCATGAGTCGTCCTCCTCAGGAATTAAATTGTAAATTAAATCACAAGTTAAAGTTTAGCATAAGTAATTCCAAAGGGAGCCGGGTTAACTTGCTCCCCACCCGAAGTGTATAATTCGGGTATAAAGGAGGAAGCAAGATGAACGTCGATCAAATGCGCCTGTTCTTGGAGGTCGTAAGCCTGGGTAGTTTCCAGCAGGCCGCCGAGCACAATTACATCAGCCAACGGGCGGTTTCCCAGCAGATGAAAAAGCTCGAGGACCAACTAGGGGCGCCGCTCTTTATCAGAGAACATAACCATATCCGCCTGACGGCCGCCGGCGAGTACTTCCGTCAGCGCTGCGAAACGATCGTCACGATGATCGAGGACACGACCGGCAAGGTTAAAAACCTCAAGTTCGCCACCAGTAAGAAACTCCACGCCGGCTACTTTTCGCCCTTTGACGCCATGCTCTTGCGCGACCAATTACTGAAGTTACCCCAAGACACCAACTTTACCCTGACCGAGGAGGGGGTCGAACACCTGGTGACCGACGTCTTGTCAGGTAACCTCGACTGCGCGATGGTGATGGACGATTACGGCTTCCAACAAGACTTCGCCCGCCTGGGACTGGCCACCATCACCCTGCACGAGGACACGATGGTGATCGGGGTGGGGGACCGCCTCAACCTAGCGGACAAGGTCTGGTTAAAAGACATCCAAGACCTGCCGGTACTTTATTACAGCTCCGAGAACTCGACCTACCTGAAGGAATCCTTTTTGGTCAGCCTCGATCACGGGATGCGGACCTTCGACGTCCAGCGGGCCCATTCTTACGAGCAGATGCAAATGTTGGTTAGTATGGGGGAAGCGATTGCCTTTTACCCGCAGAAGTTAATTGCCCGCCTCGCTAATCCGACCGAACCGATTCGCTACCTGATCCCAGAGGACTACCAGGCCCGCCACTTCACCTTTAAGCTGATGTATAACCAGACCAACCCGAATGAGAGTTTGAAGGAGTTGTTGAAGCAGGTTAAGGGAAGTGGCAACTAAAAAATGAGACTGGAGAAAGCAATGTTTCTCCAGTCTCATTTTATTTCCGACGGATGCACAACCACCTGGGCCTTATTAACTTCTTAGCCCACGGCCTGCTTGAGGGTTGGGTCGCACTCACAAGATAACGTGCTCCCAACAACCGGTTCTTGTTGGCTAGGAAGCGCCAACTGTACACGGCCTAATAGTTCTTATGGGTATATAATAACGCAGATTAAGTATCATTGATGAGTATAGTGTCCGTCTGAGAGGAGTGGTTAGGATGACTCAAGAACGGGAGAAGAAGGTTACGCGGAAGCTTTCGGAAGAAGGTGGGGTTACTTTTTTAGCCACATTAACCCAAAGAGAACAGGATGAATTATCAATCCAACGCCTGACTGCGAACTGGCCAGTGGTTGACCTCAACACGCCAGAAAAAATTGCGACCTGGGCGAAAAAGGATAACTAGTTAAGGCGTTTGATTAACCTAGAACATAAAAAAGAGCCCCGTCGAAAGCGATGGGGCTTTTTTTTTGTGTGGATTACCACCAAGAAAATTATTTTCCGGTCGATATTAAATAGGAATAAAATGGGGGTAACGAGTAAGAACGGCGCCGAATTTGATAATCGTAATGGTTATCAACTGAAAATTTTGCTAGATTTTGCTAGAATGTTGAATTCTAAAGTGCAGTTATGCACAAAGGAGGACATTATGTTTAAGACAGAACTCAACCAAACTTCCGCCGGGGCGAAGTTGCTAGTCGCCCTGGTGGTCTACTTCGCTTACCTGGCCAGCAACCTCTTGAACTTCACCGGGCCGATCGGGCAGTGGGTCGAAGTCGGGATCCAAGTGGTGGTCGTGGCGATCGCCGTGGCGGTAATTATGTGGCAGATCAAAACCGTTCAGCTCTTTAAGGAGTCGCTGGTCGCCGGCCGTTCCTGGTGGTCGCTGATCATTTCCTTTATCCTGGTTTTCGTGCTCGTCTACATGTTCGGCGTCTTTAGCGTCGGCGGTAACATCGAAGCGGTCTTAAAGGAGAGTCTGCCTAAGGTGGTTAGCGTGGCGGTCACGGCGTGCTGTGCCGGCTTCTTTGAGGAGTTCTTGGTCCGCGGGCTGGTGCTCGATGCCTTTGTCCAGGTTTGGCAAAACCGGCGCACCCAGCTGTTAAGCGCGGCCGTCAGCTCGTCAGTCATTTTTGGGCTCTTACACCTGTCGAACTTAACCTTCCAAAGCGTCGACGCCACCATGCAACAAGTCTTTTACGCCTTTATCTTAGGGCTCGCCTTATCCTTCATTCGCATTCTGACCAACGGGTTATGGGTCGGGATCTTGCTTCACTCCTTGATCGACTTTCAGCCGACGATTGCGACCGGGGGCTCCGCGGCCACTAACTGGGGGTCCTTGCTACTGATCTTCTTGGCGCTGTTTGTGATCAGTTTGCTCTGGCTGTGGTTTTCTGATCGGTTATTGCTCAAAAAGAAGGGTGAGACACCGTTTTTATAAAAAAGCGCCCGGAAGAAAAACGAACAGAAAGCGGAAAATGATCCATTTTCGTTCCGGTTCAATGTTATAATGTAGCCACTAGAAAGGAATGGTGATTGAGGTGTCAAGTCAAGAATGGTTTCAAAAGATTGCCCACCTGCTCGAACTGGTGGCGTTAGTGGCCGTCGGGCTCCTGGGGTTGGCGTTGATCGTCCAACTGGGAATGGAATTATTGGCGGTCGTCAAGTTGGCGCTCGCCCCGGTTTCCGACCCCGGCTTTTACGACTTCTTGAACGAAGTGACCTCCTTTTTCATCATCTTCGAGTTCATCGTGATGGTGATCGAAGCCCTGCGCAACCACGGCCACATCTCAATTACGATGCTGATGGGGCTGGGGTTAACCGCCCTCTTGCGGCACCTCTTGGCCGCTAGCAACTCCAACGGCATCGAAACGATGGTCGAAGTGGGGGCGATCGTCTTGCTGACGGTGGGACTGGCGATTTACCGCCGCTTTATCCACGATCCAGACGAGAATTTTGAGAAGAGAATTTGATCCGGAGGCTTAATATGACACAATACGTTCAAGCTTTAACCATCGCCGGGCACGATTCCGACGGCAGTGCCGGGATGCCGGCCGACCTGCACGCATTCTTTATCGACGGGGTTTACGGCCAGGGGCTGCTGACCGCCGCCGTGTCGGGGAATTCCTACGGGATCACCCAGCAACAAATCATGCCGACCAGCTTCATTAAGGAACAGTTTAAGGTCCTCGCCGACGACTTTGCCATCAAGGCGGCCAAGACCGGGATGTTAGCCAACGATGACGTGATCAACGCCGTCGCCGATTCTTATGACGAAGCCAAGTTCGGCCCGCTGGTGGTCGACCCGGTCATCATCACCAAGCACGGGGTGATGCTCCTGGAACAATCGGCCTACGAGCTCTTCCGTGAGCGGATTATCCCGCTGGCCACCGTCATCACGCCCAACTTCTACGAGGCCCAAAAGCTGACCGAGTTGGAATTAAAGGATGACGATCAGGTCCAAGAAGCGGCCGCCAAGCTCCACGCCCTGGGCGCCAAGAACGTCGTCATTAAGGGCCAACACATCGAGGGGCAAACGACCCCGGTCCGCGACTTCGTGTCGCTAGCGGACGGCAAGATCTTCTGGCTGGAAGAAGAGTACGTACCCACCGACCGGGTCAATGGGACCGGCGACACCTTCTCGGCAATTATCGCCGCCGAACTGGCCAAGGGACACTCGGTTGAAGCCGGGGTGCGCCTGGCCAAGAAGGTCGTCCACGAGGCGATCGCCAACGAAATTGAGGTCGGCCACCAGTTTGGCCCGATCAACCACTGGGCCGGTCAAGGAGCGGCCAACTAACCAAAGCTAATGAATAAAGGCTCCCAGTCGTTCACCAGAACGGCCGGGAGCCTTTTGCTGTTTAATACAGTTCCAAAATCTTCTTCACGGTGCCGGCGACGTCATCTGCCCCCAGTACCATCGAGATCATCGACAACCCGGCGCAGCCACTGGTCAAAGTGGCGCCGGCGTTGTCCATGCTAATGCCGCCGATTGCGACGACCGGGTGGGCGGATTGTTCAACGAAGTCGGCGAGACCGTCCACACCCAGGGCGCTACCGGCGTCGTCCTTAGAAATCGTCGGGAAGACCGGGCCGGTGCCGATGTAATCGACGTTCAGCTGGTTGGCGTGGGCGACTTGGGGCGCCGTGTTGCAGGAGTAGCCGACCATAAGCTGGTCACCGACCGCGGCTAAGACCTCTTCGATCCGCTGGTCCTTTTGGCCGACGTGGATGCCGTCTGCCTTGATGGCGGCCGCCAGCTCTAGGTCGTCGTCGACAAAGAGCGGCACGCCGTACTTGGTCGCCAGCTCCCGGACTTGCTGACCCAGCGCCAGGGTTTCCGCCTTTGAAAGGGTGCTGGTCCCTTTTTCGCGGTACTGAAAGGCGGTGATCCCGGCTTGCATCGCTGCTTCGACCTTGGTCAAAAACTCATCCGGGTCGTGGTGGGTGTCTTGGCTGCCGCCGATCAGGTAGCAACGCAACATTTCATCTTTAAATAACATGGCAACGCCCTTTCTATAATGCCCAGTGATTCAGCGGGCCGTGGCCGTGGCCAACCTGGATCGTGTCGCGAATCGTCGCTTCTACGTAACCCTTAGCGGTCCGGATCGCCTGTTCCAACCCGACGCCCTTCGCCAGTTCGGCTGTGATGCAGGCCGAAATCGTGTCGCCGGTCCCGTGAGTTCGAACGGTGTCGATCCGTGGTGAGGTCATCCAAAAGCTGGTGCCGTCCTCCATCAAGACGAAGTCGCTGGCCGCTTGATCGCCGCCGAGGTGGCCACCCTTGACCAGGACGTTTTTGGGACCTAGCTTTTGCAGGGCCTGGCCGATTTTAACCATATCAGCGGGGCGCTCCGCCTTTAACCCGGTTAGGGCCTCGGCTTCTGGCAGGTTGGGGGTGACCAAGGTCGCCAGCGGCAAGAGCTCGTCTTTGACGGTGGTAATCGCCTCGTCGGCCAACAGCTTGGCACCGCCCTTAGCGATCATAACCGGGTCGACGGTCAGGGGGCCAAAGTCGTACTGCTTTAAGTTGCGCACGACCGCCTGAACGGTGGGTACGTCGGCCAGCATGCCCGTTTTAGCTGCCCGAATCTTGAAGTCGTCAGCCAAAGAGGCGAACTGGGCGTCGATCATTTTAGTCGGCAAAGCGAGGGCGTCCTGGACGCCGAGGGTGTTTTGGGCGGTCACCGCCACCACCACCGTCGTCGCGAAGACGTGGCGCATCTGAATCGTCTTTAGGTCGGCCTGTATGCCGGCGCCGCCCCCGGAATCGGAGCCGGCGATCGTCAGGGCCTGGGGAAATTCGTTAGTCATCTTAAGCTTCCTTTCCAAATGCTTCTTGCCAAGCGGCGAGCTGCTGATCGGTGACGGCGTCGAGGTTGTTCAACAGTCCCGGGTACCAGTTGCCCGGCCGCTGGTCTTCGACGGCTTGGCCGCAGAGGGTGAAGGTGGTCACGGCGTCAACGGCCGCGTCAAAGGCGTCGTCGTTAGTGGCCAAGAAGGCGCCGATCAAACTCGAAAGCATGTCGCCGGTCCCGACGTGGGTCTTGAAGGCCGGGGAACCGTACGGCAAGCGGGCCAGGCGGGTGCCGTCAGTGACGATGTCGACTTCGCCGGACAAGACGATCACCGAGCCGAGCTTTTCGGCCGCCAGCCGGGCCACCTTCTCGAGGTCGGCGTTGCCCTCGCCGGCGTCAATCCCATGGCTTTGCCAGTCGACCCCGGCTAAGGTGGCGATTTCACCGGCGTTACCGCGGATGACAGTGAAGTGGTACTGGTGGAGTAGTTCGGTGACCACCCGGAGCCGGTACATGGTGGCGCCGCAAGCGACCGGGTCCAAGACGGTCGGCTTGTGGTACTTCTTGGCCGCTTCCATTACCGCCTCCATTTCACCGCGCTGGTGGGGATTGAGCGTCCCCAGGTTGATGGCGGCGGCTTGGGCGATGTTAACCATGTCGTCGGCTTCCTCCGGCGTTTGCGACATCATCGGTGAGGCGCCCAGGGCGTTGAGGCCGTTGGCGACGTCGGCGGGGGTAACGTTGTTGGCGACGGTCAAGACGATCGGGTTGGTTTCCTTGATGGTTGCGATTGCGTTTTGCATGGATTTCCTCCTAAAAAAGTGAGCACGTTATCTACACGTTAGCGACAAAAGAAAAGGCCACCGGGGGGAATCCCGGTGGCCCATTTCGCCGACCGTTGCTTCCCTCCGCGAGTCCAAACTCCCAGGTTCAAAGGGTCCGCCAATTGGCGTCTCAGTCGGTGGTCCGACACCCCTAGCAACTATTACCCATCCATTATAGCGGGGATCAGTCAGAAAACATAGTGCATTCTTAACTTTGAACTAAGTTATAATTATTTATGGTCAAAGCATGCGCTGCACCCTTATAATATTGCTGAAAATTGAAAGTGGAGTTGATAAAATGCACAAGCAATTGATGACGAAACCGGGGTGGGACCGGTGACCGGGGCCCGGCGAGTGAGCCGCGGGCTGGCCTGGATTTTGGTTGCCTGCCTAGTGGGGGGCCTAGTGTCTAACTTTACCTTCTCGCAAAACGGGGTCACCTCCTTGGTCTTGGTGCCGCTAACCCTGCTGGGCTGGTGGGGCCTGCCCAAGCTAGCCCCCGTAATTGACCGGTTGACCAACCGCCAAGTCGCCCTGCTCGTTGGGGTCGGCATGGCGGTAATGGTGCTCTTGCAAATGGCGGTCTTAAAGTGGTTACCGGTGACGGTTTACCACGACCCGCTCCGGGTCCTCGACCAGGCGATCCGGATGGCGGTCGGCCACACCAGCTGGAAGATCACCTACTTCTGGCGCTACCCGCAAAACGTGCCGATCGCCTACCTCCTGTCACTCTGGCTCAAGCTGACGATGGCGTTGGGGATGGGCGTCAACCGCGGCGTCCACCTCTTGTCGATGCTGCTACTGGATGGGATGGTCTTGCTCGGCATCGACACCGCCTGGCGGGTCAGCAAGAAAAAGCACCTCGTCTTGGGGATCTTAGCCTTCGGGGTCCTGACCCCCTTTGCCTACACCTACTACCTGCAGGTCTTTTACACCGACCTGCCGGTGATGTTCGTCCTCTTGTATTTATTGCGGACGCTGGTCTTATGGCGGCACCGCAATTGGTGGCAAAAAGGCCTTAGTGGGGCCCTCTTGGTGCTCCTGGCCATGCTGGGTCAGTTAACCAAGGCCAACATGATCGTGATTATCCCGGCGATGCTGTTGACCGCCCTGATTTTATGGGGGCGCCACCGCTTTAAACAAAGCCAATTATTGGTGCCGATGCTGTTAATTACGCTCGGCGTCGCCCTGTCCTTTCCGCTCTCCAGCACCCTGGATAAGGCGGCCCACTTCACTCGCCAGACCGACTACGAGTTCCCGTTGACCCAGTGGGTGACGATGGGGCTTAACGAGAAGAGTAATGGGGTGTACAACACCAAGGACGCTGTGGCCAACGTCAAGCTCAAGACCAAGGCGGCCCGCAACGCCCACAACCTCAAGGTGATTAAACAGCGCCTGGCCAAGCAAAACGTCGGCCTGATTAAGCTTTGGCTGGCCAAGCTGATGGTGCTAACTAACGCCGGCAACATCTTCCACTGGTACAACGGTGGGATGCAAGAGGCGCCGCGGAGCTACCTCAAGGCCGCCCCGGTCTTCACCGGGCTCGTGGCAATTTCCTACCAACTGGCGACCTGCCTGTTGTTTGGCTTCGTGATCAAGCGGCTCTTGGCGACCAGGATGACCCTGAAGTCGGCCAACGGGCAAGTCGCCCTGCTGGTGATCCTAACGGCGCTGGGCTATTTAGCCTTCCACGTCTTGCTGTGGGAAGTCGAAGAGCGCTACGGCGAGGTGCTAGTGCCACTGAGTTGGCTGTTAGTGACCCTCCTGCCGGCCGCTGACGACCAACCGATCACGCCTAAACAAGTTGGGTCCGTCTTTGCCCTCGGCACGGTGGCGGTCCTGGTCGGGGCGATGACGAACCTTGGCGTTAACTCCAACGGCCAAACCGTGACGGTGGCCGCCCAACGCTCCCAGCTGTCGACCCAGTACGGGGCTAAGCCAGTCGACCTGGCGCCGGGTAATCAAATCAGCCAGGTCGTCAAGATTAATGGGGCAGCCAGCGACGTCTCCGTGCAGATCCACGCCAAGTCACACGTTACGGTGACCCTAGTGGAACTAAAAACCGGCGACGAGTACGTCTTTAAGCGCTACGCCGACGAGTACGATTACCAAGGGAACGTGCCAGCCGGTACCTACCAGTTCGTGATCAAGAACCAAACCGCCGTGGACCAAGACGTTGATATCGTCCACGTCCCGCACTACCGGATGGCGCCGTACCCGATGGACGACCAGGGAACGGTCCACTGGGACACGTCATTGATCTACTGGTTCCGTGACGTTCGCTCCGCCAACTAAATAGAATTAGAAAACCCCAGCCGTTCGGGAAACCGAGGGCTGGGGTTTTTGAATAGGAAGAGGAAAAAAGTTGGAATTAGGGGGAATTTTTGGGCGGGCGACAGAATATGTCCGAGGGGTGGGATACTATGGAGTTAGTCGGCAAACGCAAAAAGAGGTCGCGAAATATTCGCCGATCCTTCGTTCAAATTTATCAAAATAACTACTGAAAGCGATTGCGTTTGCTATAATCTATCTTGACTACGATATTAAGGAGTGAATTACGTGAAAGAGTATCACATTGGCTTGGACATTGGGACAAGCTCAATTGGCTGGGCGGTAACGGATAGCCAATTTAAACTGATGCGTATCAAGGGGAAGACGGCAATCGGGGTGCGGTTGTTTGAAGAAGGGAAGACGGCTGCAGAACGCCGAACCTTCCGGACAACGCGGCGGCGGTTGAAGCGGCGAAAATGGCGCTTGCACTACTTAGATGAAATTTTTGCCCCGCACTTACAAGAAGTGGATGAAAATTTCTTACGCCGTCTGAAGCAATCAAATATCCACCCGGAAGATCCAACGAAGAATCAAGCCTTCATTGGTAAGCTCTTATTTCCGGATCTACTGAAGAAGAATGAACGTGGTTACCCAACACTGATTAAGATGCGCGATGAATTGCCAGTTGAGCAACGCGCCCACTACCCAGTAACGAACATCTACAAGTTACGGGAAGCCATGATTAACGAAGATCGCCAATTTGATCTGCGGGAAGTTTACCTAGCCGTTCACCACATCGTGAAGTACCGGGGTCACTTCTTAAATAACGCTAGCGTTGATAAGTTCAAAGTGGGGAGAATCGATTTTGACAAATCCTTTAACGTTTTGAACGAAGCCTACGAGGAGCTTCAAAACGGCGAAGGTTCATTCACGATTGAGCCTAGCAAGGTTGAAAAAATTGGACAACTGTTGCTAGATACGAAGATGCGTAAGTTGGACCGCCAAAAAGCGGTCGCCAAATTGTTAGAGGTGAAGGTCGCTGACAAAGAGGAGACCAAGCGCAACAAGCAAATTGCAACGGCGATGAGTAAGTTAGTTCTGGGCTACAAGGCGGATTTTGCAACGGTAGCGATGGCGAATGGCAACGAATGGAAGATCGATTTAAGTTCTGAAACCAGTGAGGACGAGATTGAAAAATTCCGGGAAGAATTGAGTGATGCTCAAAATGATATCTTAACGGAAATCACTAGCCTGTTCTCGCAGATCATGCTGAATGAAATCGTGCCAAATGGGATGTCGATTTCTGAATCGATGATGGATCGTTATTGGACGCACGAACGTCAATTAGCGGAAGTTAAGGAATACTTGGCGACCCAACCAGCTAGCGCGCGGAAAGAGTTTGACCAGGTGTATAACAAATACATTGGGCAAGCGCCAAAGGAAAGGGGCTTTGACCTTGAAAAGGGACTCAAGAAGATTTTATCCAAAAAGGAAAATTGGAAAGAAATCGATGAGTTACTCAAGGCAGGTGATTTCTTACCAAAGCAACGGACATCAGCCAATGGGGTCATCCCACACCAGATGCACCAACAAGAATTGGACCGGATTATTGAAAAGCAAGCTAAGTACTACCCGTGGCTAGCAACGGAAAACCCAGCCACTGGTGAACGTGATCGTCACCAAGCGAAGTATGAACTTGATCAGCTAGTTTCCTTCCGGATTCCTTACTATGTTGGACCGCTAGTAACGCCTGAGGTTCAAAAAGCAACTTCTGGCGCTAAGTTTGCTTGGGCAAAGCGGAAAGAAGATGGGGAGATTACCCCTTGGAACCTGTGGGATAAGATTGACCGTGCTGAATCAGCTGAAGCCTTTATCAAGCGGATGACGGTTAAGGATACGTATCTATTAAACGAGGATGTCCTGCCTGCTAACAGCTTGCTATACCAAAAGTACAACGTCTTAAACGAACTAAACAACGTTCGAGTGAATGGACGCCGCCTATCAGTCGGAATTAAACAAGATATTTACACTGAGCTCTTCAAGAAGAAAAAGACGGTGAAGGCAAGTGACGTGGCCAGCCTAGTGATGGCGAAGACACGAGGAGTTAACAAGCCAAGTGTTGAAGGTTTATCCGATCCGAAGAAGTTCAATTCAAATTTGGCAACCTACCTTGATCTAAAGTCAATCGTAGGTGACAAAGTTGATGATAACCGTTATCAAACGGATCTCGAAAACATTATCGAGTGGCGTTCCGTCTTTGAAGATGGGGAAATTTTTGCGGACAAGTTAACTGAAGTGGAATGGCTGACGGATGAGCAACGTTCTGCCCTTGTTAAGAAAAGGTATAAGGGCTGGGGACGTTTATCCAAGAAGCTACTGACGGGAATCGTTGACGAGAACGGCCAACGGATCATTGATCTGATGTGGAATACTGATCAAAACTTCATGCAGATTGTCAACCAGCCCGTCTTTAAAGAACAGATTGACCAACTGAACCAAAAGGCCATCACCAATGATGGGATGACTTTGCGGGAGCGGGTCGAGAGCGTTCTGGATGACGCCTATACTTCACCGCAGAACAAGAAGGCCATCTGGCAAGTTGTTCGGGTGGTGGAAGATATTGTTAAAGCGGTCGGGAATGCACCAAAGTCGATTTCAATTGAATTTGCCCGTAATGAAGGCAACAAGGGAGAAATAACCCGGAGCCGGCGTACTCAATTGCAGAAATTATTTGAAGATCAGGCCCATGAATTAGTTAAGGATACGAGCTTGACTGAGGAATTGGAGAAGGCACCGGATCTTTCCGATCGTTATTACCTCTACTTCACCCAAGGTGGTAAGGATATGTACACCGGTGATCCAATCAACTCCGATGCAATTTCTACTAAGTATGATATTGACCACATTTTGCCACAATCCTTCGTGAAGGATGATTCCTTAGATAATCGGGTGTTAGTAAGTCGGGCGGAGAATAATAAGAAGTCTGACCGGGTGCCAGCTAAGCTTTACGCAGCCAAGATGAAACCATACTGGAACCAACTTTTGAAGCAGGGATTGATCACGCAACGGAAGTTTGAAAACTTGACGATGGACGTTGATCAAACCATTAAGTACCGGTCACTTGGATTCGTGAAGCGCCAATTAGTTGAAACGCGTCAAGTTATCAAGTTGACGGCTAACATCTTGGGTAGTATGTATCAAGAAGCCGGGACGGAAATCATAGAGACTCGAGCTGGTTTAACTAAGCAATTGCGCGAAGAATTCGATTTACCAAAGGTTCGTGAAGTAAATGATTATCACCATGCTGTAGATGCTTATCTGACGACGTTTGCTGGGCAATATTTGAATCGCCGTTACCCGAAATTACGCTCCTTCTTCGTATACGGTGAGTACATGAAGTTCAAGCATGGGTCAGATCTGAAACTACGTAACTTTAACTTCTTCCATGAATTGATGGAAGGTGACAAGAGTCAAGGTAAGGTCGTTGATCAACAAACTGGTGAGTTGATTATGACAAGGGATGAAGTAGCAGATTACTTTGATTGGGTTCAAGATTTAAAATTAATGTTGGTTACAAAAGAGCTTAAGCGTAGTAATGGGAAATTATTCGATGCAACTATACAAAATGCTAACTATACAAAATTAAATGAACGCAAAAAAGTATTCGTTCCTTTAAAAAAGAGTTGGACAAAACGTTATATGGATCTTATTCGGGAATACAATCAAGCTATATGACAATAGTAAAAAAGTTTGATAAAAAAGGTTCTACCTATGCGGTACAAAGAATTCCCGTTATGTATTCTAAATTACTAGAATTAGAAAAAGAACAAAGTAAATTGAATTGGCTTGTACAGTCTATTGTTACCTCAGATCCGCAAGCTCCCAATAACTTTGAAGTTTTGATGCCATGTGTACTAAGTGGTCAGTTAGTTATTGATAATGGAAGAAAATTTACTTTAACTTCCTATAGGTACCAATGTAGTACTGCACAGTTATTCTTACCTAAGAAAGATCTTAAATATATTCAGAACAACTTCAAAGAGTTAAAGAAAACCCCTGACAAACAAGACAAGATATTTGAAACTATTTACGACGATATTCTAAAACAAGTAGATAAGTACTTTAGTCTGTACGATATTAATAAGTTTAGATCAAAATTGCATGATGGAAAGGACAATTTTTTAGCACTTGAAAATTTTGGTGAAAAGGAATCGAAAGATAAGGTAATAACCAAAATACTACGAGGCTTGCACGCAAATGCTGAAAGAACAAGTTTGAAAGAGATTGGGTTAAGTACGCCGTTGGGACAATTCCAATCAGGAGAAGGCGGGATCACATTATCTGATAACACCAAAATTATTTATCAATCACCAACAGGGTTGTTTGAACGACATGTTTATCTAAAGGATCTTTAAGAACAGGAAAAAGGAGCCGATCAAATCGACTCCTTTTTATTATATGTATGGCCAGAATAACATGGCTCAAAAGTAATAACTCGTGGGAAGCCACTCGTTTGATCTTGACTATGAGTGTTAGATCAGTAGTCTCGAATGTCGGGAGCTACCCGACAAGTTATATTATATGGAATTCGGTTGAATTTGACAAGGAGGAATTTTAAAAATGGGATGGCGTTCAATAATCATTGGTCAACATGCAAAGATTACCCACTCTGCTCATATGATGGGTGTGCAGACTAAAGATGGTATTAATGAAATTCCGATGGATGATATTGCAAAGGTACTTGTTGAAACAACTCAAGCGATGATCTCTTCGGATTTCATGAGTGCATGCCTACAACGAAACATTAAAGTAATCTTTGTGGATCGAAAGTACCAACCGATTGGGGAGACGGTTGGTTATCAGCCAGTAGCGAGAGATTATGAATTGCTGGAACGTCAATTCTTATGGCCCTTGGAGCGAAGGGAGCAACTTTGGACCAGAATTGCTCACGCCAAAATAGAGAGCCAAATAAAGGTGGCCCGGCTTAACGGATGTCCGGTTCAAGAACTAGAAAGTGAGTTAGAAGCCATTGAAGTAAATGACGTTTCTAACCGTGAGGCAGTGGTTGCTCGGAAGTATTTCCCATTGCTGTTCGGAAAAGATTTTAGCCGACGACAGGAGAATCAATACAACGCCGCTCTAGATTACGGATATGCGGTTTTACTGGCTGAGACAAACCAATCGATTACGGAAAATGGTTATCTGATGGAACTAGGAATCCATCATCAAAATCGAGAAAACAGGTTTAATCTGGGTTCAGACTTGATGGAACCATTTCGACCAGTGATTGACTACTGGGTTACAGGACAAAAATTTGCGGAGTTCAATCGCCAAGTCCGAGTTGGCTTAGTGGATGCAATGCATACGGTGATCAAGTATAACGGAACTGAAATGCTAACTCAAAATGCCGTGCGACAGTATGTGCGGGAATGTCTAGATTATTTGAGTGGCGAACGGGACGAAATTAAAGTAAAGGTGGAGTTTAAAGATGAGGTACCGAATCATGCGCTTGATGGTCATGTTTGATTTACCCACGGATACTAGTCAGCAACGAAAACAATATCGTCAGTTTCGTAAAAAGCTACTAAATGAGGGATTCATTATGATCCAATACTCTGTCTACGTTCGCGTATGTACAACAAGGAGTGCAGCTGAGTTTTTGGAGAGAAGGCTTAAGAATTATTTGCCAGACCAAGGAATCATTCAATCGTTAATGCTAACGGAAAAGCAATATAGTGATATGCACTTCTTGCTTGGTGACGAGATTGAAGAAGTTAGAAATTCATCAAAGAGGACAATTGTACTATGAGATTGCAATACCATGGCCACCAACCAATTGAACTGACACCCGGTAAAGTGGTAATTTTACAAATAGAGAACCCAAGCGTTAATACCGAATTAATTCAGGGGTTGCAGGGATACAATGATTGCTTAAGGATGATTGACGATGGGTACCAGGAGCTTAATTTGAGTAAGGTAATGAAGTGGGAAGGGGATCTAGTTCTTAATCCAACCAAGCTTGATAGTTACCAAACGGCACTCGATAAGATGATTGTCAAAAATCTTAGTATCGAGAAGCGAGATCGGATGAATAACCTTGCTCGAGAGGTGTACTCAGAGATGCAAGATTCTTTGTTCGAATTTGACTTGCCATTGGAGGTGCGGTATGACGAAAGTCTTTTGAGATTATACAAATATGCGAAAATTAAATATTTGACGCAAGTAATAAGGCAACCTTATGGTATAATTGAAACCGATCTAAAATTACATCTCGAATTAAAAGACTGTCAGGTTCTTGGGTATTGTAATGTCGCTAATTACTTATTGCCTGAGCAGATACAGGAATTCGCTACTCTTGTTGAGAAAACCGAATTGGCAGTTTTATTAGTGGAATTCTCAGAAAAGAGAGAAACTCTACAACAACCCAAACAGGATATTTATCGGATTGATCGGGACTTCGTGGACTGGCACGAATAGACCGTTAGTTTTTGATGAGAAAACAAAGGTCTTGGATGAGTGTCAGATCAGTAGTTCCGAGTACAACGGCTAAGCTAGCGGTACAATCAGCTTAGTCTTGGATGAGTGTCAGATCAGTAGTTCCGAGTACCGATAAGTACAGCTTCCCGCTCAGATCGCTGTCTTGGATGAGTGTCAGATCAGTAGTTCCGAGTACCATGGCCGGACTGGTTTGGTGCTTTGGCTGGTCTTGGATGAGTGTCAGATCAGTAGTTCCGAGTACTGACCATTTGATACATAAGCGGTTAAGGTAGTCTTGGATGAGTGTCAGATCAGTAGTTCCGAGTACCGCTGGCTTATCGATGACTGAGCATGGTAGGTCTTGGATGAGTGTCAGATCAGGTCAAGTCCAAAATGTTGGTGTAAATTAAATTCCGCGAATTTATCATTTCACAAGCTTAAGCATACCGGCTTCTTCTGAATTGCCATCTTTTTCAATCCCGTGGTAAACGGTCATGTTTAAGTACCGTGGACCAGCAGCCCATTTTTCATTCTGTTCAATCAGTAGTGCTCCCATTAGTCGCAAGACGCTTAGATCATTCGGGAATATCCGGATTACACGATCACGACGACGGATTTCTTGATTAACCCGCTCAATTGTATTATTCGTCCGGAGACGCTTCCTTAGCTCCTCTGGGAGCTGGTAAACCACCATTAATTCGTCAAAACTATTTTCTAATTTCTTCACCACCTTAGGGAACTCGTTCTGCCAATCTTTAACCAATTGGTCACGCCGTTCAACCGCTTGGTCGTACGTTGGGGCATTAAATAAATCTTTGAGTCGGTTATCAACTTCTTTACGGTCCTTGAGTGCCAGAATACTTGTACAGTCATTACTAAAATGAAATTGACATCTCTGCCAAAGACTACCCTGAAATTGCGTAGTGATTGCATCCTTTAAGCCACAATGAGCGTCTGAAACAAACATATCAACGTTGGTAAGGCCCCGCTGTTTAAGTTCACTAAAGAAGTCCATCCATGAAGCTTTTGATTCACTATCACCGATATCAAAACCGAGCACTTCTCGACGACCGCTAGGGTCGATTCCAATCGCAACGAGTAAGCTATTACTTGTCACAACGTGACCACGGTGTACCTTAAATAAAATTGCATCGGCATACACAAAAGCATACTTTTGCGTAAGGGGACGTCGGTTAAAATCCAGCACTTGGTCGTCCAAATTATTGCATAAAGCCGAGACCGTACTTTTAGAAAAGGTTGTCCCACATAACTTCTTAGTAATCTCAGCTACTTTACGTGTTGAAACACCTTGGATTACCATTTCCATTAATGCCAAATCAAAGGCCTGCTCACTACGCTGGTAGCGTTTGAACAGCTGTGTTGAAAAATTGCCATGACGGAGTTTAGGAACGTGTAGTTCTAGAGACCCTACGCGGGTGGTAAGCTGACGAACCCGATAACCATTCCGTGAATTGGTTCGTTCATCCGAACGTTCATAAGCCTTAGCTTTAATCTGCTCAGTCGCTTCGGACTTAAGAATTTCATCAAGGATCTTGGCCAATAATTGATTGCATGGCCTTATCCCGATCACCTAGTAATAGTTCCTTTAATTCGTCATCTCCTAAATTTAATTCAACCTTTGGCATAATGAAGTTCCTTTCAGATTTCACAAAGTCCTATTTAGAATTTACACCAATTATACGGACATAACCAAGAATTCAATTTGGTAAAGGCAAAACTTCAAGTACGCCCCCGCTCGGCACTTAGCACTCTGGGCGGGGGACTTTTTCTTAAGCAAGGAGGAGGGGAAAGTGAAGTTTTTATCAAGTTCGGGGACGATTGCTTACGCTGGTATTAAAGAAGTGCTAAATTGGGGGTGAAATTTGTGGCCGCGGCCACGGGACCGGCGGCAAGGGAGGCCGGCCCAAAGAAGGGACTCCTGTCAATGTTGGTTGTCACACTCACGCTGGCGGTGCTGTACGTCATTTTTCTGGTCGTCATCGCGCGCCGCCCGGCCTTTTACCAGCGCCCCCGCTGGTTCAAAGTCACCCTGGCGCTCCTCTTGCTCGTTGCCATCATTGCCCGCCTGTACCGATACAATGCGGCGATGGGAATTGATTACGATGAAGCGATGGGGGGCCTCAACGCCTGGTCGCTGGCCAAGTGGGGGATTGATTACTTCACCCTAGCCAGCCACCCGGTCTACCTCTACGCCTGGGGGTCGGGGATGAACCTGCTGTACCCCTTAATTGCCAGCCCTTTGGTCAAATTCTTTGGTCTCTCAATCACCGTTTACCGCTTCCCAATGGTCCTGCTCGGCGTCTTGAGCCTGTTCTGCTTGACGGTGGCGATGCTCAAGGGCCGCTGGAAAGACTGGCGGCTCGTCTTGGTGTTGGCGGCCCTGGCGCTAAGCCCGGGGATGATCAACACCAGCCGCTGGGCGGTCGAAAGCAACCTTTTCCCGGCCCTGTTGACGATGGTGATGGCGACGCTCCTTTGGTGGGTAACCACTAAGCGGGCCCGCTACTTTTACCTGACCAATCTCCTCTTGGTGCTGGGCGCCTACACCTACGCCAACAACTGGCTCTTTTTGGCCACCTTTATCCTTGGTTTTTGGTTAATCGCCTGGCGCCGTCATTTGGTTGGCGTTCGGCAGCTGGGGCTCGGCTTTTTAATCGACTTCGCCTTGGCCTGGCCGCTAGCTCTCTTTCTGTGGGTGAACTACGTCAGCCACCGCCAACTTTACGTCTTGAGGCTAACGATCACCCGGCTGGCGGCCTCGCGGGGCGCTTCCCAGTTAGTAGTCGGCCACGGCCAGGGTCTCGGTGCCGTGATCAAGAACCTGGGCCAAACGGTCGCCGTTTTGTTTACCGGCTACGACGGCTACCTGAAGAACGGTTTGCCGGGCTTTGGGATCCTGACGCCCGTGATGGTGGTCCTGGCGATTGTCGGGGCGCTGCTGGTTTTTAAAGCAAAACCGCGGACCGACTTTGACGCCCTGATGTTAATGATGTTAGGTGCCAACTTGCCGACGGTCCTCTTGATCAGCCCCAACCACACCCACTTAAACGCCCTGACCGTCCCGGCGCTCTACTTTGCCGGAATGGCCCTGGCTAAGCTGTCGCGTGTTAATTGGCGGGTGGCGGGGTTAGTGGTGATCGTGGTGCTCTTCGGTACTTACGCATACACCTACTTGGGGCCGGCGCACACGGCCCTGGCCGCCGGGCAAAACGAAACCCCGCTGGAGTTGCAAACGATGCTGACCAAGGCGGACGACAACGGGGCGCCAATCTACTTAGCCACTAACCACCAGCAGGCCGGCGGGATGTACACCGTCGCCCTCTTTAACCACCCGGTCAAGCCAGCGAACTTTAAACAGGAAGCCGTCAAGTCTGGGGGTGGCGAATTCATTCACTACTACCGCTACGGGCGCTACCACATCAGCGCCCAGCTACCCAAGTCGTTGCCGACCCACGCCGTCTTGATTGTCCGGCGCGGCGCCAGCCTGCAAAGCGCCAAGCAAGCGGGCTACCACCTGGTCAAGGCGGGGTGCTACTACCAATACTTAGAAAGGTAGGGGAAACCATGGTTCAGTTAGAAAAGCCCAAGCAAAAATGGGCGTGGTCGCAAGTCCTCGGCTTAATTGCGATCACCGTTGCCCTCGTGGCATTTCGGTTGACCCTGTTTAACGTTCAGTCGGGGGACTACCTCGAATACCTGCGGGACTGGTATGAACGGATCCGGTCACTGGGCGGGTTGGCGGCCCTCCACCACCAGGTCGGCAACTACGCCGTCCCGTACCAGTTCTTGATCGCCCTCTTTACCTACTTGCCGCTTCGGAATTTGTATCTTTACAAGGCCCTGTCGGTGACCTTCGACATCGTCTTGGCCGTGTATTCCGCCAAGCTGATCCACCGGGTCAACCCCAAGCTCAACTTCTTGGTGTCGTACACCCTGATCTTGGCCCTACCAACCGTAATCTTAAACTCGAGCGCCTGGGGGCAGGCCGATTCGATATACACCGCCTGGTTGATGGTCGCCCTTTGGTACCTGATGAACCACCAGAATAACCGGGCGCTGATTTTCTTCGGCGTGGCGCTGGCCTTTAAGCTCCAGGCGATTTTGTTGTTGCCGTTCTTTTTCTACGTCTACTGGGCCCGGCGCGACTACCGCCACTGGTACCAGTTCGGATGGATCCCGGTGACCGTGTACGCCATGAACCTACCGGGCTTTTTGGCCGGCCACAGCCTCCTGACGCCGTTGACCATCTACGCCGGTCAAACCAGTGATTACAAGGAGTTGGCCTTAAACATCGCCAACTTTCCCAAGTTCTTGCAACTGGCCTTTCCGGCGACGGCCCTCGACCACTACGAACTGCTTAAGCGGGGGCTAATGGTTTTGACCTGCCTGATCCTCTTGGCCGGCTTCTGGTACCTGCGCCGCTTGGACTTGACCCCGCAACGCTTCTTGGTGGTGGCGACCTGGAGCTTTTGGACCTGCACGATGTTCTTGCCGTCGATGCACGACCGTTACTCCTACTTCGTGATGGTGATGCTAGCCCTCGTCGCCTTATTGGACTGCCGGATGATCGGCGTCGCCCTGGTTTCCATCGGAATCAGCACCGTGCTTTACCTGCGCTACTTGCTTAACGCCGATGCGGCGATCAACCTCTGGCCGCTGGCGATCATCCAAATCATCAACTACTGTGGCTTTACGGCTGGCACCTTCTTGCACAGTTTTAGATAAAAAAACAACGCCCATACTTTCAACGAGGAAAGTCGGGGCGTTGCTTTTTTTAATGTTAGACAGGAAACCTGTGAAATAACCGCAGACCTAGTGCCTAAGTAGGACGAAGAACGGTGCGTTGCGCACCAACCGTTCGGCCTGGCTTAGTCATCCGGCCTGCCAAGGGGTTATTTCCCACTCTGACCTTAGCCTTGAATCTTAGCCATCCCGTTCTTAGCGATTTCTTCCAGGGTCTTGGCGGAGTCGGCCATCGCCTTGGCTTCGCGTTCGTCCAGCGGAACTTCGAGGACTTCGGCGATCCCGTTAGCGTTGATCACGGCCGGGGTACCAATGTAGATGTCCTTTAAGCCGTATTCGCCACTCATTGGGGCACCAACTGGCAAGACGGCGTTTTCGTCGCGCAGGATGGCACGGGAAATCCGCATCAGGGCAGTGGCCACACCGTAGAAGGTCGCACCCTTGGAGTTGATGATGGCGTAAGCCTTATTACGAACGTCGTCTTCCAGCTTGTAAAGTTCTTCCTTGGAAACACCCTTGGCTTCTGCCAGGTCGTACAGTGGCAAACCACCGATCGTTGCAGAGGAGAAGGCGGCAAATTCCGTGTCACCGTGTTCAGCCATCATGTTGGCGTTGACGTCAACCGGGCTAACGTTGAACAGCTTGGACAAACCAACCCGCAGGCGAGCGGAGTCCAGGGAAGTCCCGGAACCAACCACCTTGTTGCGTGGGAAGCCGGAGAACTTTTGTACGGCGTAAGTTAAGATGTCAACTGGGTTAGCAGCGACTAAGAAGATCCCTTGGAAACCAGACTTAACAACCGGTTCAACAACGGACCTGATGATCTTCAAGTTCTTGTCAACGAGGTCCAGACGGGTTTCACCCGGCTTTTGTGGGGCACCGGCCGTGATCACAACCAGGTCGGCGTCCTTGCACGTGTCGTAATCGGCGCCGTAAACCAGCTTCGGGGCCGTGAACGGGGTAGCGTCTTCGAGGTCGAGGGCGTCCCCTTCCGTGCGCTTCTTGTTCAAGTCAATGATGGCAAATTCTTGGGCCAACCCTTGTTGAACCATGGCAAAAGCGTAACTAGAACCAACGGCTCCGTCACCGATTAAAACAACTTTTTGATGAGTCTTAGACACAGTAATACACTCCTTAAAAATCTCTTAACCACGATAAATTATCGGTTGCTTGCCATTATAGCATGTTTGCTCAATAAATGACTAATTTGTGAAAAAACTTCCCGCAAAAATTAGGCAGATTAGAATCAGACCGGGAATAATAAGGATTTTAACGGCGAAGATGATCAGTGCAATAGTGATCAAAAGCCCCAATAACCAAAAGGACATCTTCAATAGTTTCCACATAATCCATAAACAGATTAGCAGGATAATTAGGCCCATTTTTGAACTCCTCCTTTTAAAGTTGGTCACCGATTATAGCATGGTGGATTTGAAGAAGGGGTGAACTTAACCAATCCTTAGGGAAGTTGGGTGGGCCGGGTAAAAAACTCGAGATTTCTTAATCCCTTGCCTAGACCTTTGGCAAGCAGGGCGCTGTGTGTTAAAATAGGTCTATTAAAGACGAAAAAGCCCACGACGGGTCCGATGATAAGGAGGTGATTACCATGCTAAATCGCACCAAGCAATTCATGCGCGAACACGATCTTACTTATAAGAAAGAATACATCCGGCCAATGATGACGCCGGAGCACGTTTACGTTTTCCGGTTCGGCAAGCACCGGCTTAACAATCGGGTAATCATTCGCTACTCCCACACCTGGACGGGACGGGTGAAGATTAACGAAATCGACGTCCGGATGCATCACCAACACCACCCGCGGATCTTCAAGACCGAAGACGACATGTTGGCCTACCTGGCCCACCACTTAGAAAAGCGGGAAGCCAAAGAGGCGACGCGGGTTCACGCCGGCGAAGAAGAATAAGAAAAGGGGCGTCCGCGGGGGCGCCCTTTCTTTCAGGGAGGAATGAATCAATAACATGAATTGGACAGCCATTGTGGTGGAAACCAGCACCGAAGCCGTCGACGCGGTTTCCTACATTTTGACCGACACCGGGGCGACCGGGGTCAAGATTGACGACGCGGCCGACTACCAAAAGCTCAAGCCCGGTAAGTACGGGCCCTACGGCGAAATTGTCGACCCGAGCACCTTACCACACCGCGAGGAGGGGGCGGCCGTGACCGGCTACTACCCGCCCACGACCTTCGTGCCCGAAAAAATCGCCGACATCCGCCAGCGGGTGGCCAAGTTAGCCGACTTCGGCCTCAACCCGGCCCCGGCCAGGGTCGCTGCCGAAGAAATCGATAACCAAGACTGGGCGACGGCCTGGCAAAAGTACTACCACCCGGTCCGCGTCACCCGTGAGCTGACGATCGTGCCGCAGTGGGAGGAATACACCCCGGCGACGGCCGATGAAAAGCTGCTCGTCTTGGACCCGGGAATGGCCTTTGGGACCGGGACCCACCCGACCACCCAGCTGATGCTCCAAGCGTTAACGATCGCCCTACGTGGCGGTGAATCGATGATCGACGTCGGAACCGGCTCCGGGGTCTTGTCGATTGCGGCGAAGCAACTGGGCGCCGGCGAAGTCTGGGCCTACGACATCGATGACGTGGCCGTTAAGTCGGCCGAAAAGAACCTAGCGCTCAACCCGGTCGCTAAAGACGTTCACACCGGGGTTAACTCACTGTTGGACGGCATTCACACCCAGGTCGATCTGGTGGTCGCCAACATCCTGGCCGAAATCATCCTGCCATTAGTGCCACAAGCCTTTGAGAACCTCAAGCCGGGCGGCAAGTTCTTGACCTCCGGGATCATCAATACCAGGTTTGAAACGGTCAAGAAAGCCATCGAAACGCAGGGCTTTGTGGTTGACGAAACGATGCGGATCAAGGATTGGTACGGGATCATCGCCCACAAGCCAGCACCGGAGGAAGCCTAATGCAACGCTACTTTGTTGACCAAGCACTGACGGCCCACCGCCGCTTGAACCTCCCTGACGACGTGAGCCACCACCTGATTACGGTGATGCGGGCCGCGGCCGGCACCCAAGTCGAACTGGTTTTGGCCGACCACCACGCCTACTTAGCGACCCTCTTGGACCCGGCGACGGCCGAAGTCAAGGTCGAACAAGACCTCGGCGGCGACAGCGAACTACCGATCGAAGTGACCCTCGCCTGTGGTCTGCCCAAGACCAAGGAAAAGCCGGAACTGATCGTGCAAAAGGCGACCGAGCTGGGCGCCAAGCAGATCATCTTCTTTGAAAGTGCCCGCTCGGTGAGCCACTGGAACGCCCAGCGCCAGGGCAAGAAGGTCGAGCGCTTGCAAAAGATCGCCAACGCGGCGGCCGAACAGTCGCACCGCAACCAGATTCCCGAAGTATCCTACTTCAAGGACCTCAAAAGTTTGTTAACTGCCTTTTCGTTCGATCACCGAGTGGTCGCCTGGGAAGAGTCGGCTAAGCAGGGCGAACGGGCGGCCTTAGCCACCGTCTTTGACCAGGTGACGCCGGGGCAAAGCCTGTTGGCCATCTTTGGTCCCGAGGGCGGCTTGACCGAAACCGAGGTCGAAACGATGACGGCTGCGGGCGTGGTGGCCTGCGGCTTGGGGCCGCGGATCTTACGGACCGAAACGGCGCCGCTCTATTTAATGGCGGCCGTTTCCTACCATTTTGAATTAGCCGAACATTAGCCGCTAAATCCAACCGTGGTTTGTGCTAAAATAAGAATACTAACAATCAATCGTAAGGGATGAAGAGTTTGAAGAGTTTATGGCAGCGGGCCGACCGTCGTTTGTGGGTCCTGAGCATCTTGATAGGGTTTGTCGTGACCTGGTTAGTTAACATCGTACCGTTTATCAACAAGGTGGAGCGCTTTGCCGTTTTCTACCTGCTCTTGTACGGGGCCTTTGCAATTTGGACTGGGTTCACCCTTCAAAACCGGCGCCGGTGTTGGCAAGCCTTTGTCTTCCCGGTTAGTTTTCTGCTGGCGGCCCACCTGTTTGGACCCAAGTACAGCCTGTATTTTGCACCGGCGTACCTGGCGGTGGCCTACCTAGCGTGGTCAATGGTGCGAGCTAATCGGAACAAGTAAAAGGGGGGTGGCTTGATGTCGCAGACAAAGGAATTAACGCACGAAGACGTTAAAAACATGGTTGCCAAGTACATGAATGAGGAGCACGTGGCCCTAGTGGAGCGGGCCTACCACTTCGCAGCCGTTGCCCACCAGGGCCAGGTTCGCAAGTCCGGTGAACCCTACATCATTCATCCAATCCAAGTCGCCGGAATCCTGGCCGAATTAAAGATGGACCCGGAAACGGTGTGTGCCGGCTACATGCATGATTTGGTGGAGGATACCGGCGCCACTTTGGATGACATCAAGGAGCTGTTCGGGCCGACGATTGCCATGATCGTCGACGGCGACACCAAGATCTCCAAGATCCACTACAAGTCCAACAAGGAACAGATGGCCGAAACCCACCGGAAGTTGTTGCTCGCCATGAGCAAGGACATCCGGGTGATGATCGTTAAGTTGGCCGACCGCCTGCACAACATGCGGACCTTAAAGCACCTGCGCCCGGATAAGCAGCGGCGTATCTCCAACGAAACGCTGGAAATCTACGCCCCGATTGCCGACCGGCTGGGGATTTCCACCATCAAATGGGAACTAGAAGACTTGTCGTTACGCTACTTAAACCCGCAACAGTACTACCGGATCGTCCACTTGATGAACTCACGGCGTGACCAGCGGATTGATTACATCAGCGCCGCTATCAAGGTCGTGAAAACGGCGATTGCCGACCTCGACCTCGGCCCCAACGTTGAAATCTACGGGCGCCCCAAGCACATCTACTCGGTCTACCGCAAGATGGTTACTCAGCACAAGCAGTTCTCCCAGATTTACGACCTGCTGGCGATCCGGGTGGTCGTCGATTCGATTAAGGATTGCTACGCCGTATTAGGGGCGATCCACACTTCCTGGACTCCGATGCCGGGCCGGTTTAAGGACTACATCGCCATGCCAAAGGCTAACGGCTACCAATCCCTGCACACCACCGTGATTGGGCCCGAGGGCCGGCCGCTGGAAATCCAGATCCGGACCCACCAAATGCACGAGGTCGCCGAATACGGGGTCGCCGCCCACTGGGCCTACAAGGAGGGCAAGACCAACGGGGTCGATCAAGCCAGCCAGGATTCCAAGAAGCTCAACGTGGTCAAGGAAATCCTCGAGTTGCGGAGCGAGTCTAACGGTACCGACGAGTTCATGCAGGGGATCCAATCCGACGTCTTCGCCGATAAGGTTTACGCTTTTACGCCGAAGGGCGACGCCATCGAAATGCCGAAGGGCGCCGGACCGTTAGACATGGCCTATCAAATTCACACCGAAATTGGGAACCACACCACCGGGGCCAAGGTCAACGGCCGGATCGTACCGCTCAACTACGAGATCAAAAACGGTGACATCGTCGACATCTTAACCTCGTCGTCATCGGCCGGGCCGAGCCGTGACTGGATGGACCTGGTCTCCACCCGGCGGGCCCGCAACAAGATCCACCAGTTCTTCCGCACCCACGACCGCGAAGAAAATGTGATCGAGGGGCGCCGGATCATGGAACAACAGCTCAGGGACGCCGGCTACGAGCCAGCCGAGTTAATGGTCAGCGATAAAGAAGAAGAGATCGCCGGCAAGCTCCACTACAAGACCGCCGACGACATGTACGCCGCCCTGGGCTTTGGCGACATCGCCCCGATCGGCCTGCGGAACCGGTTTACCGAAGACATCCGTAAGCACAAGGAAGAAGAGAAGCAAAACGCCGCCCAAAAGGCAATTCTGGAAGGGCACAAGACCCTAGAACAGGAGCCGCCGACCCGCCAGAAGGTCGCTAAGTCTTCCGAAGGGGTGGTCGTCGAAGGGGTCGACAACCTCTTGACCCGCCTGTCGCACTGTTGCTCACCGGTGCCGGGCGACGCCATCGTTGGCTACATCACCAAGGGCCGCGGGGTCTCGGTGCACCGGGCCGACTGCCCCAACATCAAGGCGGCCGAAAAGAGCGGCCAGCGGGTCGTCTCCGTTTACTGGGCGAACCCAGCCGGCGACAAGACCAACTACAACGCCGATATTGAAGTTGAGGGCTACAACCGCAACGGCCTGCTCAATGACATCATCCGGGCGATTAACAACAACACCCGCTACTTGACGTCGATCAACGGTCGGGTCGACCACAACAAGATGGCCACCATCTCGGCGACCGTCGGGGTGCGCAACTTCCAGCACCTCCAGTTGATCATGGATTCGTTAAAGAACCTGCCGGACGTGTACGTAGTCAAGCGGGTCATTCACTAGGAGGAGTTTATGCGTGTAGTATTGCAACGGGTTAAGGAAGCAAGCGTCACCATCGAAGGGCAAGTCGTCGGCCAAATTGGTCAGGGCTACTTGCTGTTGGTCGGCTTTGGTCCCGATGATACCGAAGAGACGCTCGATTACATGGTCCACAAGATTACCAACCTGCGAGTCTTTGAGAGCGAACCGGGCAAGATGAACCTGGGCTTAAAGGACGTTGACGGCGCTATCCTGTCGGTCTCGCAGTTTACCCTGTACGCCGACGTTAAGCACGGCAACCGGCCGGGCTTTTCCAACGCCGCCAAACCATCCTTAGCCGAACCCCTCTACCAGCGCTTTAACGAAAAACTGGCCGCCACCGGGATCCCGGTGGCGACCGGGCAGTTCGGCGCCGATATGCAGGTGGCCTTGGTCAACGATGGGCCGGTGACGATTTGGTATGAGAAGTAAGTGAGTGCGACCAACCTACTCGATGGGCCGTACTTAGCTACTAGGCCCGTGGTTAGGAGCACGTTATCAAGTGAGTGTGACTCAACTAAATATCGAAAAATAGCTTGAGATGACGTTGTTAAGACGCCGATCTCCAGCTATTTTGCTTCTAAAGGGATTCGTTGGCTGTCAAAACCTAAAGTCAGCTACTGCAATTGCGTTCCTGAACAACCTTTCGTCAACTTAGCCGCATTAATTATGCGTGATATAAACCTGACGTGTTATAATGTCAATATATATTACAAGTGATTTTAAGGGGACTTTCGATGACCGATTACCAAACGATTCGCAAATTGATACACCGGCTGCGCGAGGCCGATGCCAAGTGGCAGGTGACGGCCCAACGGGAAATGGCCGAGCGCTACCGGGAGGTGTTGCCGGAGCCGGTTTGGCAACGGCTACGTTCGAACCGCTTTAACCACACCGAATTAGAGCTCCTTGACTTGGTCGCCGCCGCTGGCAAACGGGGGATTGCCTACCAGGAAGTTCAAGCCGAGGTCTTGTACTCCCAGAGTCTGGTGTCGCGCTACACCAACCGGCTGGCCGAGCTGGGGCTCTTGGTCAAGGAGCACCCGGAATATGACCAGAAGGCCTACCAACTGACGGTGACGCCGGCCGGGGAAAGAATGGCCGTCCTTCACGCCGAGTTGCACCGCCAGGAAAGCAAGTTTTTTGACCAACGTCTCACCAGATGGTCACCAGAGGAGGTCGCGACGACAATCGCGGTCTTAAAGAGTTTGACCAGGGAAAAATAAGTTGGTGTTGGTGGTTGACAAGTGGGGCGCCCCTCTTTATACTAACCATAATTTAATTTAAATCTAATGTTCACGTTGATGAGAAGAGTAGCGGGCAGCGCCGTTTTCAGTGACCGCCGTAAGTGCAAAGGCGGACGGTTAACCCCGCGAAGATGAGCTCGGAGTGTTGAAAAGTGGTCGCAGGGCTGCTTTTCCGGTAGGACCCGTTACTGTCCCTGGCATCCGTTGGGTGCTGTAGAGGCCGTTAGGGTAATCTAGCGGTAAACAAGGGTGGCACCACGAGTAATCGTCCCTGGATTTTGAGGATCCAGGGACTTTTTTTGTACCCGCAAAAGGAGGAATTAACCATGACTAAACTTGATACCCAGCTGGTGCACGGGCCAGCCGTTAATGACAACTGTACCGGCGCCGTGACCACGCCGATTTATAAGGCGACGACTTACGAATACCCAGAGATCGGGGCGTCGGTGACCTACGATTACTCGCGCTCGGGTAATCCGACCCGCTAGGCGGTCGAAAACCAACTCGCCGCCTTGGAAGGGGGCCAGCGGGCCTTTAGCTTTGCCTCCGGGATGGCCGCCATTCACGCCGCCTTGGCCATCTTGAAGGCCGGCGACCACCTGATCGTGGGTGACCAAATTTACGGTGGCACCTTCCGCTTGCTTTACCAATTCTTCGCCCGCTGGGGGCTTCAAATCACGGCGGTCGACACCCGTGACCCGCAAGCCATTGAGGCCGCCATCCCGGATAACACCAAGGCAATTTACTTTGAACCGGTTACCAACCCCTTGTTGCAGGTGACCTCGGTCCGCCAGGTAGCCGCGATTGCCAAGCAACACGGGCTCCTGACGATCGTCGATAACACCTTTTTGAGCCCCTACCTCTTAAAGCCACTAGAGTTGGGCGCCGATCTGGTCATCCATTCGGCGACTAAGTACTTAGCCGGGCACTCGGAACTCTCGGCCGGGGCCGTGATCGTCAACGATCCGCGCTTAGCCGACCGGGTTTACTTCGTCCAAAACGCCCTCGGCGGGATTTTGTCGCCGGAGGGGGCCAACGAACTGGTCCGCGGGATCAAGACACTCGGGATCCGCTTGGACCGCCAAATTGAAAACCTGGTGGAAGTCGTCAAGTTCCTAGAAACCCGGCCGGAAGTCCAGCGGGTGTACTACCCGGGGTTGCCGGGCCACGAGGGTTACGAAGAATTGCGCCAGGAGGCCAAGGGGGCCGGGGCGGTGCTCTCCTTTGAGCTAAGCGGGGCGGTCGACCCGGTCGCCTTCGTCAACGGCCTGCGCCTCTTCACCCGCGCCGTCAGCCTCGGGGCCGTTGAGAGCCTGGTCGAGTTGCCCAGCAAGATGAGCCACGCCGAATTAACGGCCGAAGAACAGTTGGCGGCCGGGATTAAACCGGGGCTGATCCGGTTGGCGATCGGGATTGAAGACGTGACCGACCTGATTGAAGACCTCGCCCAGGCGCTGGACCAAGCCGAACTAGTGACTACCAAAGGAAGTGTTGAAGATGACCAAACAACCGCAATCAATTGATACCATTGCCGTCCAAGCGGGGAGCCACGCCGATAAGGGTGGTGCCGTTTCATTCCCCCTCTATTTTTCGTCTAATTACCGCCACGAAAGCCTAGCGGAGGCCAAGGCCTTTGATCCGACGACTGGCTACTCCTACTCGCGGCTGGCGACCCCCAACCGGCGCCTGCTAGAAGAGACCCTCGCCAAGTTAGAAGGGGGCCAGTTTGGCTTTGCCCTGAGCTCGGGGATGGCGGCGATCCAGTTGGCGCTGAGCATCTTAAAGACCGGCGACCAGTTGATTTCTTTAGACGACCTGTATGGCGGCGATTTCCGCTACTTTCGCTACTTGGCGACCCACGCCGGGATCAACTTCGCCCAGTGGAACGGGGAGCGAATTGACGATTTGCTTGCCATGATTGAGCCGAACACCCGCCTGATTTGGCTAGAAACGCCGTCTAACCCGACGATGAAGGAGCTCGACATCACGGCGATTGCCAGCCGGGTTCACGCCACCCGCCCCGATATTTTGGTCGCCGTGGATAACACCTTTTTGAACCCGGTCTACCAGCGCCCACTCACCCTGGGCGCCGACATCGTCGTTCACTCGGCGACCAAGTACCTGTCGGGGCACAACGACCTCTTGGGCGGGGTGCTGGTCTGTAAGGACAAGGACTTGGCCGATGAATACTTTGACTACTACATCACAACCGGCGACACCCTGGCGGCCTTTGACTCCTGGCTCTTGTTACGCAGCCTAAAGACGCTCGGGGTCCGGATGCGCCAACACACGGCCGGGGCCCAAGCGGTGGTGGCTTATTTAAAGCAAAGCCCCGCCGTTACTAAGGTCCTTTACCCGGGCAAGGGCGGGATGGTCTCCTTTTACCTGAGGGATGAGGCGACCGTCGAACGGCTCCTCAACCACGTTTCGGTGATCACCTTTGCCGAAAGCCTGGGTGGGGTCGAAAGTTTGATCACCCTGCCGTACTACCAGACCCACGCCGACGTCGAGGAAAAGCAACGGGCGCGGCTGGGCATCACCCCAACCTTACTCCGTTTATCGGTCGGTCTGGAGGATCCGGTTGATTTGATCGCCGACCTCAAGCAGGCCTTGGGGGAAGGTTAGAAATGGCGTGCCGATTTTAATCAAAAATTCAGATAAATTTAATTATGTTGTTGACAGGAATCGGAATGGCTCGTATGATGAGATCATTCTTACAAAAGATTAGCAAATGAAGGGAGCTGAAATCATGTTACGTTTACGACAAGTCATGTGTATGTGTACTCAAAATGACATCCGAATTGACGTGGTTTCAGTTGGGGCTGTTTGAGTACACTCTTTTTGCTAAGGGTGTCTAATAACACCCCTCAACCTGTACAAGGGCTACTGACCATGGATGGTCGGTAGCCCTTTTTGTTTGCAAGAAAAGAAAGGGAGAAGAGAATCATGAGTTTACCAAGAGAAGAAGTTCTAAAAGCTTTTCACAACCAAGAAGTTGAACACGTGCCGGTTTCATTTTGGCGTCACTTTGCGGAGAGTGAATTTACTGATGCCAGTCAGGAACCAGCTGTATTAGACATCAATCTACAAGGTCACCGCGATTATTACCAAGCTGTGGACGTGGATTTTGCCAAGACGATGTTAGATGGCTACTTCCCGTACCCGTTCCGGGGGGTTGAAAATCCACGGGATTTGGATGACTTAGCTAACTTGGTCCCACTTGAAGAGGACGATCCTTGGATCCAAGACCAAGTGGCCCTAGCTAAGGAGCAAAACCAAATTGTTGGCGACCTACCAACCTTTATCACCGTTTTTTCGCCCCTCATTTTACTTAAGTGGGCGCAAATCGATCACACTAAGGAGTCCATTCTTACTTCTGATGTTAAATTTGCCGACCTTTACGAAAAAAATCCAGAGCGAGTTGAACAAGTCCTGCAAGTGATTGCCGCAGACCAAGGAAAGGTCGTTCGGGCCTTAAAGAAGGGGACGGAGGTTGATGGGATCTACTACAGTACTCAATCAATCCAAGATCCGCGGGAAGATAACTTAGAATTCTTTAAAAAGGTGATGGAGCTCATTGACCTCATTGTCCAAGAAGAAATCAACCGAAACTTTGACTTAAACATCCTGCACGTCTGCGGCTTTGCCGGAGCATACAACCACCTTGAATGGTTTACTAATTACCCACTTCAAGTAATCAACTGGGCGACTTTAACCGACGGGGTGCCCCTAGGTGAAGGAAAGAAACTGTTTGGTGATCGCCCTGTCCTAGGCGGGTTTGATAATTCGATAAAGGGCCTTTTATACACCGGAACAAAAGAGGAGATCCAACAAAACGTTCGGGACTTAATTGATGAGGCGGGGAAGAAGGGTGTCATCCTAGGAGCAGATTGCACGGTTCCCAGGGATATCCCATATGATCACTTACGATGGGTGATCGAAGCTGCACGTGATTACTAGATTGGGGAATTTGAATGTTACTGACAATAAAAAATTTACAAAAGCAATTTAATCAACGAGCAATCCTGAAGGGAATTGATTTTCACGTTGAAAAAGGGGAAGTCGTGGTCGTGATTGGTCCCTCCGGTTCGGGGAAAACCACGCTCTTACGTAATTTGAACTTCCTTGAGCACGCTGACCAAGGGACAATGCAGTTTTTGGACCAAACGATTGATCTGGCAAAGCCCACTAAGGAACAGCAACAATGGGTACGCCGCCACACGGCGATGGTCTTTCAAAATTATAACCTGTTTAAAAACAAGACCGCCGTTCAAAACATTGCTGAAGGGCTAATTTATGGTCAGGGGATTGAAAGAGGAGAAGCGGTAAAAAAAGCACAAGTGGCTCTTACCAAATTGGGACTCGGTGAGCGAGCTGACTACTATCCGTCGCAGTTATCTGGCGGTCAACAGCAACGGATTGGAATCGCCCGAGCCACGGTTTTAAAGCCCAAAATTATCCTCTTCGATGAACCAACGTCTGCTTTGGACCCGGAACTAGTGGGGGCGGTCTTAAACGATATGCGTCGCCTAGCCGATGAAGGGCAAACGATGGTGGTGGTTACCCACCAAATGTCTTTTGCGCGTAACGTTGCTAGCCGGGTGGTCTTCTTCGCTGATGGGAAGATCTTAGAATCCGGGACTCCGGAACAGATCTTTGACCACCCTCAACACGAACGGACCCGACAGTTCTTAGCCTCGTTAGCGAAAAACTATTAGGGGGGCCTGGACATGACCATTACAAAAATCATGAGCGTCATCCTCCGGGGCTTCCCGGTGACGCTAACCCTGTTACTAGTTTCGTTTATTCTGGCTTCCCTATTAGGGGTGGCGCTGGGGTGGCTGTACTTACGGAAAAACGGCTTACTCAGTGGGCTTGCACGTGTTTACTTAGGAATTTTTCGCGGGACGCCCCCCTTGTTAATGTTGTTACTCAGCTACTATGGGTTACCTGTGTTACTGAAGGGAGTGGGGATCAACATTGATGGTTGGTCCAAAATGACCTTCGGAATTATCGGACTGACGGTCGGATGGAGTGCTTATTTAGCCGAAGCTTTCCGGAGTGCTTACCTAGCCGTAGATCAGGGGCAATTAGAGGCGGCGCTAGCAGTTGGAATTACTCCACGGCGGGCCTTCTTTCGGATCATTGTTCCCCAGGCTGCGTTGATAGCCTTGCCGAACATCGAGAACTTGTTTATTGGCTTGGTAAAGGGGACTTCCTTGGTCTATGTATTGGGACTTTACGATATGTATAACGATGCGTCCAACCTCTCTAATCAGACGAATGGGATTTACCAGTTACAAATTTTCATCATCTTAGCGTTGATATACTGGGCCTTTGTCTTGTTAATCGAATGGGGCTTTCGAACGATTGCCCACCGCTATCAGAAGGTCTTAGGGTAGGAGGGATTAAATGTTTGATACAAAATTTGCGGTTGATTCCTTCAGCCAAATTGCCTCTGTTGCTCCGGTAACGCTGTTAATTGCCATTGTCGCTGCTGTTGTCGGCTTACTGTTAGCGATTTTGGTAGCGGTGGTTCGAGAACGTCAGGTTAAAGTGCTAGCCCCAATCGTGGCGGTGATTGTTTCCTTTGTTCGGGGAACGCCGATCATCGTTCAACTATACGTTGTTTACTATGGGTTGCCACAATTATTAGTAGTAATGAAGGGGTGGGGGTGGAATACTAACCCGAATGGCCTACCAGCTCTGGTAATCGCCTTTACCGCCTTTTCATTAAACGCAATGGCCAATCTATCGGAAAGCATTCGTTCCGCCTACCATGCTGTTGACTACGGTCAGTATGAAGCGGCGGTGGCGGTGGGGATGATGCCGCTACGAGCGATGATTCAAATCGTCGTTCCGCAGTTAATCGCTAATCTGATTCCCAATTTCACTAATATCTTCTTGGACCTGATTAAGGATACCGCATTGGTATACAACATTGGGATTGTTGAAATCATGGGGGAAGCCAATATTATTTCCGCTATCGGGTTTAAGTACTTAGAAACTTACGTAGATGCGTTAATCATTTACATTATCATTTGCTGGTTCTTTGCCAAGCTGTTCCAAGTAATTGAATTAATCATTCGGCGCCGTCATCACGAGCTCGCCACTAACTAGAAAGGAATTTTAGCTAATGAAACTCAAAAACATTATTTTAACCTTCGCCGTCACAGGGCTAGCCTCACTGGGACTTGCCACGACTAGTCACGCTGCTACAACCGTGACTGTTGCTGCCCCGAACGGGAACTCTGCTTACGTTACGAACACTGATAAGGGGCCTGGTGGCTACCTAGGAGCTCTAATCAAAAAGATCGACCAGGACTTACCGCAATACAAGTTTAAGACGACCTTTACTTCACAAAATGCAGTCTTTGCAGGTTTGCAATCCGGGAAGTATGATGTGGCTTTAAATAATTCTTGGTACAACAAGGAACGGTTTGCTAATTACTACCACACCCGGGCAATTGGGTTAGATGATTTGCGTTTGGTTTACCGTAAGGGTGGTAAGAGCGCTAACTCACTTGCTGAAGTGGCGAAGAAAAACCTCAAGTTAGTGCCTGTTTCGACTGATGACGCTCGATACAGTGTGATTGAAAACTACAATAAGAGTCATCCAAAGAACAAGATTAACCTAAAGGCGATTGGTGATCAGTCATCAGCTGACGCTTTAAAGGAAGTCGCCGATGGTCAATACGACGTTGCCATCTACCCTTATCCTTCTTACAAGCAGATTGCCAACACTGTGGAAGGAAAGAAATTGACGGTTTCTAAGTCAATTGGGCAGGAAAGTCCGTACCTGTTGCTACACAAGTCAGCAAAGAATAAGAAGTTGACGGAAGTTTTGAACAAGGAAATCAAGAAGTTATACGAAGATGGTTACCTGCAAAAGTTAACTAAGAAGTACCTCTATGAAGATACCTTCAAGCTTCCTGGAGCGAAGAAGAACTACAACGCCGAATTTAATAAGTAGAATTGACTAAGAACGAGAGGACGACATCATAAATTAGAATAAACTTAGATATTGACATTAATTATTAGAGGTCTTATCCTTACTATATCATCAAAGAAGGGAAGAATGTTCACCATGCCAGCTACTAAACTGCAAATGATGTGCGCAATGCCATGTTGTACGATGATGTGCAACATGTTCTTTGGCATACACTTGCAGCGTGGTGAAGCTACTTCCGTTAAATCCTCGTACTTATTTTAAGTAAGAGAAATGGGAAGCCCCTGATCACACTGTGGTCAGGGTTTTTTTTGATGAAATTGAATGGAAAGAGGGTTTGTTTGTGTCCTGGGAAGTAATTCAGCAGAGCTTACCAATGTTTGAACAGGGCTTGATTGAAACCCTGTGGCTCTCGGCGGTGGGGATCGTCGGCTCGCTGATTGTCGGTGTGATTGTCAGCCTGGTTCAGTTCTTTCGGGTGCCCGTCTTACGCCAAGTCTGCACGGTTTACGTGGAAATTTCGCGTAACACCCCGCTGTTAATCCAGCTCTTCTTCTTGTACTACGCCTTCCCGGTGATTGGTTTGAAGATGAACGCCGTGACCTGCGGGATTGTCGGCTTGATTTTTCTTGGCGGTTCGTACATGGCCGAGGGGTTCACTGGTGGTTTTGCCGGGGTTAGCAAGGGGCAGTTGGAAACGGGCAAGGCGATCGGGATGAACCAGTGGCAACTGGCCCGCTACGTCGTCTTCCCCCAGGGGTTTGCCCTGAGCATGCCGGCGCTGGCGGCCAATATGATCTTTTTGATCAAGGAAACCTCGATTTTTTCGGTGATCGCGATTCCGGAATTGACGAACACGGCCCTCGATTTGATTGGACTGTACTACCGGTCCAATGAGTATCTGTTGGTCTTGGTGATTGGTTACGCCATTATCTTGATTCCGCTGATCTTAGTGTTGAACTGGCTGGAAAGGAGGGTGCGCTATGGCACATTCGGGGATTAACGTCTTGTTAGAGGGATCCAACTTCTCCCGGCTGATGGGCGGCTTATGGGTCAGCGTTTGGATCGCCGTGGTGTCGCTCTTCTTTGGCTTGATTGTCGGGACGGTCTTTGGGGTCTTGCGGACGACCAAGAGCAGGGTGCTCCGCTTCATCCTGCGCTTGTACCTGGAAATCTTTCGGATCATCCCAACGGTGGTGCTCTTATTCTTGGTTTACTACATCCTGCCGCGCCAGTTGCACATTAACATGCCGGCGGATTGGATGGCAGTGCTCGCCTTTTCGCTGTGGGTGGCCGCCGAATTTAGCGACATCGTCCGCGGGGCGATTCAATCGGTGCCGCGACACCAACGCGAATCGGGGTTGGCAATTGGCTTAACCCGCTTCCAGCTCTTCCGTTACATCCTCTTGCCCCAGGCAATGAAACTGGAAGTACCGGCCGCCATCAACTTGGCGACCCGGGTGGTCAAAACGACCTCCCTGTTGATGATCATCAGCATCATGGACGTCATCAACGTCGGTCAACAGATCATCGAAGCCAACAATTCAACCTACCCAACCGGGGTCTTTTGGGTCTACGGGTTAATCTTTTTCTTGTACTTCATCGTCGACTACCTGTTGTCGCTGTGGGCAAGAAAGCTAACCGCCCGGCAGTAAGGAGGAGCGTATGACGGAAGAAATTTTAAAGGTAAGTCACTTAAATAAGTTTTACGGCGACTGGCAGGCCCTGCACGACATCAACTTCGACCTCAAGAAGGGCGAGGTGTTAGCTCTACTCGGGCCATCGGGGTCGGGGAAGAGCACCCTGATCCGCTGTTTAAACGGGTTAGAAGAGTATCGTGACGGAGAGATCGTCTTTAACGGCGCCAAGGTGGAGCCCAGCGAGAAGAATTGGCAACGGCTACGCCAAAAGATCGGGATGGTCTTTCAAAGCTACGACCTCTTCCCGAACATGACGGTCTTAGAAAACATTTTGTTGGGGCCGACCAAGGTCCAAAAGCGCGACCGGGCGACGGTGGAGCAAGAGACCCTGGCCTTACTTGACCGAGTTGGGCTAAAGGAGCACGCCAATTCCTACCCGCGCCAGCTGTCGGGGGGCCAAAAACAACGGGTGGCCATCGTTCGTGCCCTGGCCTTGCAGCCCGAGGTAATGCTCTTTGACGAAGTCACGGCGTCTCTGGACCCGGAAATGGTCCGCGGGATCTTAGACATCATCAAGGAACTGGCCAACGACGGGTCGATGACGATGCTGATCGTCACCCACGAAATGAACTTTGCCGCCCAAATTGCCGACCGGGTCCTGTTCCTAGAAGACGGGCGCATTTTGGAGGATACCCCGGGTCAGCAATTTTTTACCAACGCCCAGACCAAACGGGCGCGGGATTTCTTGGAAAGCATGGATTTTTAATAAGGGAGAAAGCAAATGAAGAAGATTCAAAAATTAATTGTAGGGTTATTAATCGTCCTGAGTATCTTTTCGCTCGTTTCCTTTGCCGGCCTGTCTTCAGCCAAGGCCGACAGCAACCAAAGTTCCGTTTCGGCGATTAAAAAGCGCGGTTACATCCGGATCGCCGTCTTTGGCGACTTACAACCATACGGCTGGGTCAACAAGGACGGTAAGCGGGTTGGTTACGACGTCCGGTTAGCCCGGCAGATTGCCAAGGACCTCGGGGTCAAGGTTAAGTTCGTCCAGGTGAACGCTAACAACCGGGTCGACACCCTGAATTCTAATAAGGCCGACCTGGTCTTGGCAAACTTCACCGTGACCGACGAACGTAAGCAAGTGGTTGACTTTGCTAAGCCATACATGAAGGTTTCGATCGGGGTCGTTTCCCTGAAGTCCGACCCGATCACTAAGGTCAGCCAATTGAAGAACAAGAGCATCATCATCAACAAGGGGACGACGGCCGAAAACTACTTCGTTTCCAACCAATCCAAGCTCGGCATCAAGTCGATCTTGAAGTTTGACACCAAGACCCAACAGTTTAACGCCTTAAAGAATAAGCGGGCCAACGCCTTGGCTGATGATAACTCCTACCTTTACGCTTGGGTCAAGAAGAACCCGAAGTACACGGTCGGCATCAAGACCCTCGGGCCTTCCCAAGACATTTCCCCAGCCGTCAAGAAGGGCAACAAGTCACTGTTGAACTGGACCAACAAGGAAATCACCAAGCTTAACAAGGACGGATTCTTTAAGACCGATTTTAACAAGGAACTCAAGCCGTACTTCGGTAGTGAAGTCAAGGCTTCCGACATTATCATCACTAACGATAAATAACGGGGAGCACGTTATTGGAAGTGCGACTCAACCTCCTCGACAGGCCGTATGGCTAAGCTAGGGAGAAGGTTGATGCGGCACGCATCGTTCTTTACCCGTACTTAGCCACTAGGTCCGTGGTTGGGCGCCCGGCAAACCACAGGCAATTAAAAAGGAACTTGCGCACGCGTTGCGCAGGTTCCTTTTTTGCGTTCATTCGCCCAGTGCCAAGGTCTCTAGCCCCGGGTTCGTGGCCCGGAGCCGTTGCAAGTCTGTCGGGGTTAACGCGGGGGTAAGGGCGCTAGTGGCGTGGCGATCGCTGAACTGCAGGCCGGTTGGCAGTCCAGTCGGGTTGACGACCAAGTAGCGTTGCTTGGTGAGCGGTCGCCCGTTTTCGACGCGCAAACAGGCGCTGGAGCCGGTCAGCTGCTCGCCGCGACTCAGGCTAGCCAGGTCGGCTAAGACGCTGTTGGCCGTCGCCTTACCGCCCGCCCCGGGGCCGAGGTAGGTCGAGGTACCTCACTGTCAATCACGACCGCGTTGGTGACCCCGTCCACTTGGTAGAGGGGGTGGGAAGGGTTAAGTGCCACTGGGGCCACCTGGTAGTTAAGTTGGCCCCGGCTTTCCCAAGTTGAGGCTAACAGCTTGATCTTTAGCCCCCATTCCTTAGCCGCCGCAAACAGGCGGGGTGAAAGGTGGTCGATCCCGGTCACGTCCTTGGTCGGGTTGGCTTCGGCAAAGTCCTTTGCTTGGGCCTCCTTTAGGGCGGCGTCAAAGGAGAGCCCCTCCTGGTCAATGGCGGTGAGAATGTAGTTACTGGTTCCGTTGAGGATCCCGCTGACCCGGCGGATCCGGTCGGGGGCCAGCCCCTCGTTGATCGTGCGGATGATTGGGATGCCACCCGCCACCGCCGCCTCGTAAGTCAAGGCGCCGCCGTACAGCTCCGCTAGCCGGTCGAGTTCGGTGCCGGCCGTGGCAACCAGGTCCTTATTGGCGGTGATTACCTGCTTGCCGTGGAGGAGGGCGGACGTGACGGCCTCTTTGGCGACCCCAATACCGCTGATTAGCTCAATTACCACGTCGACGGTCGGGTCTTCCACCGCCCGGCGCCAGTCGGTCGTCAATTGGGCGCCAGTGGGGAGTAAGACGGTTTGATGGCGTTCGGGGTGTTTAACCACTACCCAGGCTAATTGCCAAGCGCCGTTGGTTGAGGCAACCAGTTTGTCGAAGACCACCTGGCCAATTGTGCCCAAGCCCAGCAGGGCGATCCGTTTGTTATTCATGTTCATTCCTCCTTAAATGGTTAGCCAGTTGGCGTAGAGCCGGCAGCTGGTGGTACGCCAGGAATTGACGGCCTGGTGGTGGCGGTAGTAAGTTTGCGGTGGGTTAATGGTCCGTCCCCGGGCCTGGTCGCGGTGGAATTCTTGGTCCAAGGTGTCAGTGGCGTACTCGGGGTGACCGGTGATAAAGAGCTCCCGGGAGTCCTTGGTGGCCAGCAAGAGGCCGTCAGCAATTCCCTGACTCTTAGCGACCACCTGCAGGTCCGCGGGGAGGGTCGCCGGCAGTCGGAGGACGCTATGGCGCGACTGGGGCATCCGGAGCTTGGTCAGGCCGCCAAAGAGGGGGCTCGCTGGGTTAACCCGGGCCTCGAAGATACCAAAGAGTTTGTGGGGCAGTGGGGCCTTGGGGATCTGGTAGCGGACGTTGAGCGCCGCCAGGGCCGCCCAGCACTCAAAGATCGCCCGCCGGCAGTGGGTCTTACTCCAGGCCACCAGCCGTCGGAACTCGGCCCAGTAGTCGACCTGGTCAAAGGAGAGTTCTTCCACCGGGGCGCCGGTAACGATCAGAGCGTCGAAGCGGGTCCCCCAGAGTCGATCCAGCGGTAGGTAGTGCTTTAAGACGGCCGCCCGCTGGTGGTGGAGTTGGTGGCTAGCCGGGTAGGCGAAGGTGACGTCGCAGTTTACCCCGGTGGCGTCTAACAAGCGTAGGAACTGGAGCTCTGTCGCCTCCTTGGTCGGCATCAGGTTAACGAGCAAGATTTGGCGCGCCCCCGGTGCGGGGGTGGCTGTCGACCAGGTGTGGTGGGCCCTGGCCAGGCCGTTAGTGGCGAACGCTGTCATTTCAAAAACCCCTTTCTAAATCAAAAAAGCCCCCGTCCCGGTTTTACAACCATGGGACGAGGACTTCGTGGTACCACCCAATTTCGCTACCAAAGCAGCCTTAGCGAGGACATACATCCCCCGCACGGTATCGGGTGCCACCGGAGCGGGTAGCCCGAGGACCCCCGCTCTTCCTCCGAGATCATCTTCACGACCTTGATCAGCACCCCTCTCACCAACCGGGGCTCTCTGTAGGTGACCGCCATCGCTACTCTTCTCATTAACGAAATTTATTAATTTCTTTTAATTTAAAACTAATTAAATCGCCATTTTAATCAAATGTCAATAGAGATTTAGTGACGATTTTTGGGTGATGCTGGCAACGCCCCTCTCCGTTTGAGGAAGCGGGCAAGGTAGTAACCACCGTAACAAAGGGCGACAAACGGCACCGTCCAGTAGAGGGCGACCCGTTGGGAAGGGTCGAACCAAATTAGTAGGCAAGAGGCCAGGCTGGCTAAAAAGGCGAACCAGGGGACGACCGGGTACCAAGGGGTTCGGTACTTCAGTTCGTCGACCGAGTGGCCCGCCGCTAAGAAACGGCGCCGGTAGTTAAGTTGGCAAATCGCAATTGCCATCCAAACGATCACCACCGCCAACCCGGAGATCGAAACCAGGACTAAGTAGATCGTGCCGGCCGCATACACGCTGGACAAAAGCGATAAGATCCCACCGAGCATACTGAATATGACGGCTAAGACCGGGGTGCCGTGGGCGTTAGTGGCGGCAAAGATGCGCGGAATGGTCCCTTCGTTGCCCAGTGACCACAGCATCCGCGTTGAAGCGTACAGGCCGGAGTTAGCCGCCGAAATGATCGCCGTCAAGACGACGAAGTTCATGATGTCGGCGGCGTAGGGGATCCCCATCATCTGGAAGACGTGGACAAAGGGACTCTGGGTGACGCCGGCCTGTTTGTAAGGGATCAGGGCCGCCATCACGACCATCGAGCCGATGAAGAAGAGGACCAGCCGCCACAGGGTGGTGTGGATCGCCTTGGGGAGGGTCTTTTCCGGGTCCTTAGCTTCGCCGGCCGTGATCCCGATCAACTCGGTACCGGAAAAGGCGAAGTTAACCGTCAGCATGGTGGTGAGGACCCCGCCGATCCCGGTCGGAAAGAGGCCGTCCTTGGTCAGGTTCGTCAGCCCCGGGGCGTGGGTGTAGCCCTGGACGGGGATCAGGCCAACGATTGCTAGCGCCCCCAAAACGATGAAGGCGACGATCGCCAAGACCTTGACGGCGGCGAACCAAAACTCGCTTTCGGCAAAGATCCGGACGGTGAAGATGTTGGAAAGGAGAATCAAAATGATCAGGGCCAGGCTCCAGTACCAAGTCGGCATGTGGGGAAACCATTCCTTCATGATGATCCCGGCGGCCGTAAACTCCGACCCCAGGGCGATCGTCCAGGTTAGCCAGTACAAGAGGGCGACCGTCAAACCGGTGGCCGGGCCGATCAGTTCACGGGCGTAAACGTGAAAGGAGCCGGTGTAAGGCATCGCCACCGATAGTTCGCCCAGGCACAACATGACGGCGTAGACCAACACGGCGCCAACCGCGTAGGCGATGATCGTGCCGACCGGGCCGGCCTGGTTAATCGTGTAACCCGAGCTCAGGAAGAGCCCGGTCCCGATCACCCCGCCCAGCGAGATCATCTGGATGTGGCGGGCCTCCATCTTACGCTCTAAGTGTTCGACCTCGCTGCTTGGTTCAATTTTCACAGTGCATCATCCCAATCCTTGTATTTTAATTAAAAAACTATTACAATTCGTTTAGTATAACACTAGAAAGCCGGTGCGGAAATGAAACTTTTAGAAAGATTAGCTCAGGGACCGCTCGTCTTGGACGGCTCCATGTCAACGCCCCTGGAGGTTGCCGGGGCCAAGACCAATAGTGACCTCTGGACCGCCCAAACCTTAATCGATAACCCGGACATGGTCTACCAGGTCCACCTGGATTACTTCAAGGCCGGTGCCAATTTGACGATCACGGACACCTATCAAACCAACGTCGACGCCCTGGTGCGCCACGGGTTAAGTGAGGAGGAGGCCCGCAATTTAATCAAACGAGCCGTTCAGCTCGCCAACCAGGCCCGGGACGATTACGAGAAGGAAACCGGTAAGCATAACTACGTCGCCGGTTCGATCGGGCCGTACGGGGCTTACCTGGCTGACGGGAGCGAATACCGGGGCGATTACGATTTGACCGCCATCCAGTTACAAAACTTTCACTTACCGCGGCTGGCGGCCATTTTGGCGACCGGGGTCGATTGCCTGGCGCTCGAGACCCAGCCTAAGTTGACCGAGGTCGTGGCCATTCTCGCCCTTTTAAAGACGCTCGAGCCCACGATGCCGGTTTACGTCAGCTTCTCGCTACGGGACGCCGAGCATCTTAGCGACGGAACGAGCTTAAAAGAAGCGGTTCAGGTCGTCACTAAGGACCCCCAGGTCTTTGCCGTCGGGGTCAACTGCGTTGGCTTAGACCTGGTCACCCCGGCAATCAAGGCGATTAAGGAGGTCACCGACAAGCCGGTGATCGTCTACCCGAACTCGGGGGCGACCTACGACCCGACCGTCAAGCAGTGGCGCTTTGAAGAGGGGACACCCCGCTTTGTTGACGGAATCGACGACTGGATAACGGCCGGCGCCGCAATCATTGGGGGGTGTTGCACCACGCTGCCCCAAGACATTGCCGTGGTCGCCGAAAAGCTGCGGGGGAGTGGGAAATAACCGGTAGTTAATAATTCCAAAAAAAGAGGCTGGAGCCACGTGGTTCCAGCCTCTTGCTGTCTTTTGGGTGCTTAGTTACCCTTCTTTAGTATTGCTCTAAGATCAGGTCAACCGCCGGCCCGTAGCCCTCACCAAATAAGATTAGGTGCATGCACAGGTAGTAGAATTGGTAGTAGGGCAGGCGGGTTTGCCAGCCCGCATCCAGGGGGTAGGCGGCTTGGTATGCTTGGTAAAAGTCCTGGCGGAAGCCGCCGAAAATGGTCGTCATCGCCAGGTCAAACTCGCGGTCGCCAAAGACAGCGTCGGGGTCGATCAGGGTGGGCGTCCCGTCGGCGGTGAACATGAAGTTGCCCGCCCAGAGGTCGCCGTGCAACAGCGAAGGCGTGATCGTCCGCTGCTGACAGTCGGTGACAAACTGGGCGGCCATCCGTTTGAAGTGGGCGTTGCGCCAGTCGTTCCACCGGCCCGCCGCGACGGCTGTCGCTACTTCCGGCTCCAGGCGCTGGTGGAGGTAGAAGTCGGCCCAGGAGGGGTTAAAGGAGTTGTCCTTGACCAGGGCCTTGGTGTGGTGGTTTTCAAAGAAGCCAAACTGGTCGTGGTGCACTTGGTGGAGTCTGGCGACGGCCTGGCCGAGGTCGGCTTGCGCCCCGTGGCCTTCGTCTAGCCAGTTGAGGATTAAAAATGCGTCGCCCTTAATTTGGCCGTTAAAAAGGGGGTGGGGGACGTTGACGGCTTGGCCCAGTTGCTTTAGCCCGTTAATTTCGTGGGCAAAATAGGAGGCCGGCTGCTGGGGCTGCACCTTCATGAAGTAGGTCTGGGTGGCCGTTTGGAGCCGGAAGGCCAAGTTAATATCGCCACCGCTGACCGGTTGCCAGCTAGTTAGTGGTTCGGGGAGCGGCAGTTGGTTGAGCCAGGTTTGATCCATTTTAGTTCACTTCCTTGAAGTATTTATCTAACCCGTTGACGATGTCTTTAGCGACCTTGGTGCGGTAAGTGGAACTGGTAATCTGCTTGAAGTCCTGATCGGTGTTGATGTAGCCCATTTCACACAGGATCGCCGGGCGGGTGTTATCACGGAGGACTAAGAAGTCACTGAAGTCGACCCCGTTGTTGCGCAGCGGTAAGTTGTTAAACTGGCTGTTGATGGCCGAGGCGAGCTTCTTGCTGTTGTTACCCTTGTGGTAGTAGTAAGTGGTCACCCCAGTCCCTTCGTTTGCGTACGGTGAGGAGTCAAAGTGAAAGGAAATAAAGGCGTCGGCGTGGATGCTCTCGGCCGTTTGCGGGCGGGACTTGAGGTCGACGTAGCGGTCGTTATCCCGGGTTAAGATGACCCGCGCACCCCGGGCCCGGAGCTCTTTGGCCACTAACTTCGCTAACTTGAGGGTGTAGGTTTTTTCCATGTAATAAGAAGAGGTTTCACTTTCGTCGTACAGGGCCCCGGAGTCGTTGCCCCCGTGGCCGGCGTCAACGACGATCGTGGCGTTAGCTAACTTGGTGGCCGCCGTTTTCGCAACCGTGTTTTCGGCCTGCCAGGACGGGACCCAAGCGGTCTTGTTGTTAGCCAGGCGGACCTTTAGCCAGCCGTTGCGCTTTTGTAAGATCTTGGACTGAAAGGTCTTAGAAACTTTGACCTTAGAGTAATCGAGCCCCGGGCCCTTGCGCACGGTAACCTTGCTGGGGTTGATCGACAACTGCCCGGAACTAAAGAGCGAACCGGATTGGGTGTCGGAATTGGTCAACTTAAAGACCAGGGCAATGGCGACGAGAATGACAACGAGCACGGTGAGGATTGCCCACCGTGAGTGACGTAGCGTTTTGATAATGATAACCTCCGCAGTGACAAATTTGATTAATGAATTAAAGGACCCGCATAAGCAGGGCGGTCAGCTCGTCGACTGAAACAGCACTGAGGTTCCGTTCGATGTCGACCTTACTCAGGGCGGCTTTAATCGCCTCGGCGCTGTATTCGACGCCGACCAGGGCCGCCTCGATTAGGTGGGGGTCGCCGGTGGTGAAGAAGTCGCCGAAGAGGCGGATTTCTGAGATGTGACGGTTTTCGATGTTGAAGTTAAACGAGACCGTGCCGATCGGGAAGTGGTGTGAAACGTAGTGGGAGAAGCCCGGGTTGTGGCCATAGTTCCACTCGTCGGTACCGTACAAGTTATCCAACCGGGCGTCGATGGCCGCCCAATCCTGGTCGGTTAAGTGGTAGGTCGGAATGTCTGCTAGGCGCTCAACGCCAAAGAGGTGGCAGAGCAGGTAGTTTTTGAAGTCCTCGCTGGTCCAAGATTGGTATTGTGCGGGCAGGTAGGGCTTGATGTTGGTGATCCGGGCGTCCACCGATTTGATTCCCTTGGCTTCCAACTTCCCGATGTCGGGAGTCAAAACGGTGCTGGCAACTTCACTGTTGAGGTCAAACATCAGGGTCCCCCCGGCTGCATAGGCATCGCCCTTTTTGACCATCGCCATGCCGGAGAATTTCTTACCGTCGATAGCCATGTCGTTGCGGCCCCGGACCTCGGCATCCTTAATTCCCAGGTCGTGGAGGGCGTCGACAATCGGGGCGCCGACCCGTTGAAAATCACGAAAGCCGCTGGTGTCGCCCACGACGATGTTTTCAAAGATTACGTTGCCCCGGTCGTGGTAGACGGCGCCACCGCCGCTGGTCCGGCGCACGAGTTGAATTTGATGTTCCTTCATATAATTGAGGTTAACCTCGGCGTAGGCGTTTTGGTAGCGACCAATGATGACGGCCGGGTCGTTGGTGTAACAAATCAGGCCGTGCCCCTCTAAGTGGAGGTCGTTGATCAAGTAAGCGTCCAACGACTGGTTAACCAAGGCGTTATAAACGGGCTGGCCGTTGCGACTGGTGTCAATTAAAAACATCGAATCCATCCCCTCGAATTTAAAAGTATTATCGTAAATCTTACCACCAATAATGGTTAAAAGAAGGTGGATTTTGTGAAGGCTTTAAAAAGGCGCGGCCAACGCTTGACGGCGGCCCAGTTGCCGAGTAAGGTAAGAGAAGTAAATTTAATTAAGACTGTCAATGAAAAAGAATGATCAATCGGCCCGGGATAGCGAGTGGGTGGTGGTGCAAGACCCACCGGTGCGCTGGTTGAGTGACCCTTTGGAGACTGGGCGTTTGCCCCGCTGAGTATTCGGCGTTACCCACGAGTTGATACCAAGGTGGTACCGTGCATTTTGCACCCTTGTCTTTTGCAGGGGTGCTTTTTTTGTTGAGAGCCTGAGGAGGAAACACATGCGCTACCAACGGCCAAAAGGGACGGCCGACATCTTGCCAGGGGATAGTCAAACCTGGCAATACGTTGAAGGCCAAGCCCGCCAAATTTTTAAAACTTATGGCTACCGAGAAATTCGAACACCGCTCTTTGAATCCTACGACATCTTCTCCCGTTCGGCCGGTGACACGTCCGACGTGGTGACCAAGGAAATGTACGACTTCAAGGATAAGGGGGATCGCCACATCGCCCTGCGCCCGGAAGGAACGGCCGGCGTCGTGCGGGCCTTTGTCGAAAATAAGCTGTACGGCCCGGAATTTAATAAGCCTTACAAGGTCTACTACATCGGACCAATGTTTCGTTACGAACGGCCGCAATCGGGGCGCCAACGTGAATTTCACCAGATTGGGGTGGAAGCCTTTGGGGCCGATAACCCGGCCGTGGACGTGGAAGTCATCACGATGGCTCTGCGGTTCTTTAAAAAGCTCGGCCTCTCTGATTTGCGGGTGGCCGTTAACTCTTTGGGGGACCAGGAAAGCCGGGCCAACTACCGCCAGGCGTTGATCGACTACTTAAAGCCCCACTACGATGAATTGAGTGAAGACTCCAAGGAACGGCTGGAAAAGAACCCGCTGCGGGTGCTCGATTCTAAGGACGAACGCGACCAGCAATTCGTGGAAAACGCCCCGTCAATCCTTGATTACTTGACCCCGGCGGCCGCAGAACGTTTTGACCAGGTCAAGGAAATGTTAGACAGTTTGGGGATCGACTATGTAGTTGACGCTACGATGGTCCGGGGCCTGGATTACTACAACCACACCATCTTTGAAGTAATGGTTAAGGCTAAGTCACTGGGCCACGGCTACACCACCATCTGCGGTGGGGGCCGATACTCAGGACTGGTGGAAGAACTCGGGGGCCCGGACGAACCCGGCGTCGGCTTCGGGATTGGTCTGGAACGGCTGATCTTGCTGTTGGGCGACGAAGGGGTCGAACTGCCAACGGAAGACGGCTTAGACGTTTACGTGGTCGGGATCGGCGAAGCGACTAACCTGGAGAGCTTCCGGCTGGTAACCGCCGCCCGGGATGCCGGGCTGGTGGCCGAACGCGACTACCTAAACCGTAAGCCAAAGGCCCAGTTCAAGACGGCGGCCAAGGAAGCCGCCAAGGTAACGTTGACGGTCGGCCAACGCGAAATCGAAGAGGGAACGGTCCACTTTAAGGTGATGGCAACCGGTAAGGAAGTCTCCGTTCCCCTGGCAGACTGCTTAGCAGACTTTGGCAAGGTTTATCAAGAACACGTGGAGGAAGGTTAACTTATGAAGCGAACCAATTACGCTGGCCGCACGAGCGAAGAACAAATCGGCCAAGAAGTTGTTGTTAAGGGGTGGGTGGCTAAGCGCCGTAACCTCGGGGGCTTGATCTTTATCGACCTGTGGGACCGGGAAGGGATTGTCCAACTGGTCTTTAACGAAGAAGAAGACCAGGCGGCCTTTGAAGTGGCTAACCAGGCCCGTAACCAATACATTTTAGAGGCCCGCGGGCTGGTCCGCGCCCGAGCCGAAGTTAACCCGGACATTGCGACCGGGAAGATTGAAATTGAGGTTAAGGAAGCTAAGATCCTGGCCAAGTCCCAGACCCCGCCGTTTGAAGTCCAAGACGACGTCGACGCCTCCGAAGACCTGCGCTTGAAGTACCGTTACGTCGACTTACGCCGGCCAAAGATGATGAACTACTTGAAGTTACGGTCCAAGGTAACCTCAATTGTTCACAACTACTTTGATAACAAAGACTTCTTGGACGTGGAAACGCCGGAACTGACCCGCTCAACGCCGGAAGGGGCCCGCGATTACATCGTGCCATCCCGGGTTTACCCGGGTCACTTCTACGCCCTGCCACAGTCGCCGCAACTCTTCAAGCAACTCCTGATGGCCGCCGGGGTGGACAAGTACTACCAAATCGCTAAGTGCTTCCGCGACGAAGACCTGCGTGGTGACCGCCAACCGGAATTCACCCAGATCGACACCGAAATGTCCTTTGCCGAACCAGAAGAAATTCAAGCAATGGCCGAAGGGTTGATCAAGCGGGTGATGAAAGAAGCCGTTGGCGTGGACGTGCCAACCCCGTTCCCGCGCATGGAATGGCAAGAGGCGATGGACAAGTACGGTTCCGATAAGCCGGACACCCGCTTTGAGATGCTGATTCAAGACGTCTCCGACCTGGTTAAGGACTCCTCGTTTAAGGTCTTTTCGGCAACGGTGGCGGACGGCAACTTTGTCCGGGCGATCGTGGTCCCGGGGGGTGCCGACAAGTACTCCCGCAAGGACATCACAAAAAAAGAAGATTACATCAAGCGTTACGGCGCTAAGGGCTTAGCCTGGGTGAAGGTGACCGAAAAGGGTTACAACGGTCCGGTAGCCAAGTTCTTAAATGACGACGCCAACGCCCTTAATGAACGTTTAAGCGCCAAGGTAGGGGACCTGGTCCTCTTCGTGGCCGGCTCCTTCCACGTAGTCTGCGACTCCTTGGGTTACCTGCGTGAAAGCATTGCCAAGGAACTAGACTTGATTGACGAAAACAAGTTCAACTACCTCTGGGTAATTAACTGGCCGATGTTTGAATACGACGAAGGTTTTGGTAAGTGGATCGCCGCTCACCACCCGTTCACGATGTTAAACGAAGACGACCTTGAGTACTTAGAAGAGGGCGAGGACCCGCACCAGGCCCACGCCCAATCCTACGACATCGTCTTAAACGGGAACGAAATCGGTGGTGGTTCGATCCGTATCCACGACCCAGAAGTGCAAGAAAAAGTTTTCAAGGCCCTCGGTTACACCAAGGAAGCCGCCCAGGCCCGCTTTGGCTTCTTGATTAAGGCCTTAGAAAACGGGATGCCGCCAGAAGGTGGGATGGCCTTTGGGCTCGACCGTTGGGTAATGCTGTTGGCCCACGCCGACTCGATCCGCGACGTGATCGCCTTCCCGAAGAACTCCAAGGCCGTTGAACCGCTGACCGCCGCCCCGGGCACGGTTGACGATGAACAACTGGAGGTCTTGCACCTAAACGTTGAAGAGGCGCCAAAGGAAGCCGAATAACCAAACAAGCAATAGTAGAAATAGCCGTGGGTGTCGTTTGAAACGACGCCTGACGGCTATTTTTTGGCTGGTCCGCACTTCCGATAACGTGCTCCCCAACCGCAGGCCTAGTGGCTAAGTCTGGTCACAGAACACCGCTGGCGCGCTAACCTGTGACCTATCCTTAGCCCACGGCCTGCCGAGGAGGTTGGTCCGCACTTCTTTCTTTTAGTTAATTCCCTAGTGGCGCCGTGGCGGGGCGGTGAGTATAATGGAGAAAACTTTATCCGGAGGAACGCACATGCGACTTAACGTTTTACAACACGTCAGTGACGAAGGACCAGGGGCCATCTTAAATTGGGCCAACGCCCACCAGGCGACCGTTACCATCTACCACCCCAACGACTTTGGCCTCTTGCCAACCGTTGATGAAACCGACCTGTTAGTTGTTTTGGGCAGCCCGGCTAGCCCCAACGATGACGACCAATGGATCAAAGACGAACGGGCCCTGATCAAGGGAATGCTAACGGCGAAGAAGCCGGTCTTCGGGGCCTGCTTTGGCGCCCAACAAATCTCGTTAATTTTGGGCGGGCGAGTTCAAGACGCCCCGGCTAAGGAAGTCGGTTGGCTAGAAGTGACCCGCCAAAGCGACCGGATCGCCGGCCTGCCGGAGGTTGCCACGCCACTGCACTGGCACCAGCAGATGTTCACGATCCCAGAAGGGGCGGACCTGCTTTATTCATCCAAGTACCTGCAGGAACAGGGCTTTGTCTACCAGGACCTGGTGATTGGCCTGCAGTTTCACTTGGAGCCCTTAGAATTGAACGTACGAGAAATGTGCGCTAACGACGGGGCCTACGCTAACGGGTCAGTTTTAAACCAGACTGCGGAAGAAATCGTCAACCACGGGGTTCCGGCGGACAACCAGGCCGTCATGAACCGGCTGTTGGACTACCTGATGAAAGAAAATCCTGAAAACGCCTAAAAAATTGATTGACGGTGAATTAGTGCTTGTTTATAATGGTCATTGTAGTGGAAAGACCAGGAGAACTTGGTCATGACAGTACGATCTTAAGCTCGGAGGGAGGGAATTTTACAATGTCAAAAACTATCGTTCGTAAGAATGAATCGTTAGACGATGCTCTTCGGCGCTTTAAGCGTACCGTTTCACGTAACGGGACTCTGCAAGAATACCGCAAGCGTGAATTTTACGAAAAGCCAAGTGTTAAGCGTAAGTTAAAGTCTGAAGCGGCACGGAAGCGCAAGAACAAGCGCCATCGTTACTAGTCGCGAAAAGCTCCCGCCGGTTTCTGGTGGGAGTTTTTTCTTACATAAAATGGGGGTATTGATGATGAGCTTATTACAACAACTTTCCAAGGACATGGTTACCGCCATGAAGGAAAAGGATAAGGCGACCCTGTCGGTGGTCCGGATGTTAAAGGCGGCCGTGCAAAACGAACAGATCGCCGTGGGCCACGATTTGACGCCAGACGAAGAAAACGCTGTCTTGGCCCGGGAATACAAGCAACGCAAGGAATCGCTGGAAGAATTTACCAGCGCCGGGCGCCAGGACTTGATTGACCAAACCAACCACGAATTAGCGGTGGTCGCTAAGTACATGCCGGAACAAATGTCGGCTGACGAAGTGGCTAAGGTCGTTAACGAAACGATCGCCGAGGTCGGGGCCGAAAGCATGAAGGACTTTGGTAAGGTGATGGGCGCCATCATGCCAAAGGTGAAGGGCAAGGCCGACGGGAAGTTAGTTAACCAAACCGTCAAGGACGCTTTGCAAGCCAAGTAACAACTAGAGAGGGGGCCGCGCATTTGACCAGGTTGGTCGTGCCAGGGCCCCTTTAGTTTCGGCCAAAATCTTGCACCCAAGCGCTTGGCCGCGGTAAAATTAAGGAAATCATTTGCGCCGCTTGGCGTTGTAAAGGAGAATCCGTTTTTGAGCGAAAACGAAACTTTGGCCGTTAACTTTCAAATTGACAGCCCGGAAATTGAAGTGGCCCTCTTGGGGACCCAAGATAAGTACGTCGCCTTACTAGAAGAGGGGATGAACGTTTCGATCAACCCCTTTGGCGATCAGCTGCGGATCCAGGGGGACGTCGAGGACGTTCACCTGACCGAGGCGGTATTAAACCAACTGGTGGGACTAATTGAACAAAAGATTCAGATCTCGTCAACCGACATCGTCTCGGCAATGAAGATGGCCCACCGGGGGACCCTTGAGTATTTCAAGGACCTCTATTCGGAAACGATCATCAACGACCGTAAGGGGCAGGCCATCCGGGTGAAAAACTTTGGTCAACGCCAGTACGTTCACGCCATGAAGAAAAATGACATTACCTTTGGGATCGGGCCAGCCGGGACCGGGAAGACTTACCTGGCCGTGGCCATGGCCGTGGCGGCCCTCAAGCGGGGGGAAGTGGAACGGATTATCCTGACCCGGCCGGCGGTGGAAGCCGGCGAAAGCCTCGGTTTCTTGCCCGGGGACCTCAAGGAAAAGGTCGACCCCTACCTGCGGCCAATTTACGACGCCTTAAATTCGATTTTTGGGGCCGAACACACCGAACGTTTAATGGACCGGGGAACGATTGAAATTGCCCCCCTGGCCTATATGCGGGGGCGGACCTTAGACAACGCCTTTGTGATTTTAGACGAAGCGCAAAACACCACTAACGCCCAGATGAAGATGTTCTTGACCCGGTTGGGCTTTGGTTCCAAGATGGTCGTCAACGGTGACGTCTCCCAAATTGACCTGCCGCGTGGGGCTAAGAGTGGCTTGATTGCCGCCCGGCGGATCCTGCGGGGCGTTTCGTCGATCGAGTTTGTTACCTTTGGGGCGGCCGACGTGGTGCGCCACCCAGTTGTCGCCAAGATCATTACCGCCTACGAAGAAGATGAAGAACAGGTGCGTGAGAATAAGTAATGGAATTACATTTGCGTGATCATACCGAAGGAAAGTTACAACCCAATCAAGAACGGCTAGCGGAGAAGGTCTTGGCCCAAGCAGCGAAGCGACTAGACGTCCCCGAGCAAGCCGAAATGTCGTTGACCTTTGTTTTAAATCCCGAGATCAGGGAGCTCAACCGTGATTACCGCGGGATTGACCGGGCCACCGACGTAATTTCCTTTGCGATTGAAGACGACGATGACCTCGCTAACCTGCCTGCAGAAATCCGCGCTGAGCTCCCCGTTGAACTAGGCGACCTGGTCATTTCAATTGATAAGGTGGCCGAACAAGCCCTCTTTTTGAACCATTCGGCAGACCGTGAGCTGGGTTACTTACTAGTCCACGGCTTCTTGCACTTGAACGGCTACGATCACGAGGAGCCGGCGGATGAGGAAAAGATGTTTACCCTTCAGGAGGAGATTTTAGATGGCCTCGGACTCAGCCGGTAAGCAAACCGAAAAAAACCACACCTTCGCCCAATCATTGCGCCATGCTTGGGCGGGCGTTTGCCAAGTGGTTAAACAAGAGCGCAACATGCGTTTCCACCTAGTGGCGGCCGTGCTCGCCGTGATTTGCGGCTGGTGGTTGCACATTTCAACCGTGGAGGGGCTGTGGCTGGCGCTAGCGATCTTCACGGTCATCTCAGCGGAGTTCACCAACACAGTGGTGGAGGCCCTCGTTGACCTGATTGTGCGCCACCACTTCGATTTAAACGCCAAGCACGCTAAGGACGTCGCGGCGGGGGCGGTATTGTGTGCCGCCTCCTTTGCCGTGGTGGTTGGCCTCTTAATCTTTGTCCCCCACCTATTAAAACTACTGAATTAGAAACGAGGATCAAATGGATAATCCAAATTACAAGTCGGGCTTTGTGGCCCTGATCGGCCGGCCCAACGTCGGCAAGTCAACCCTGTTAAACTACATGGTCGGCCAAAAGGTGGCCATCATGAGCAACGTCGCCCAAACCACCCGGAACAAGATTCAGGGGATCTACACTAGCGATGAGGCCCAGATCGTCTTCATCGATACCCCGGGAATTCACAAGCCCCAAACCCGCCTGGGCGACTTTATGGAACGCTCGGCCCTGTCGGCCTTAGATGAAGTCGACGCCATTCTCTTCGTGGTGCCGGCCAACGAAAAGCGGGGGGCTGGGGATAACTTCATCATTGAGCGCTTAAAGAAGGTGCAACAGCCGATCTACCTGGTCGTCAACAAGATCGACCAGGTTAACCCCAACGACTTACCAGACATCATCGCCCAATACGAAGGGGCGCTGCCGTTCAAAAAGGTCGTGCCGGTCTCGGCCTTGCAGGGAAACAACGTCAACACCCTGATTAACGACTTAGTGGACCAACTGCCGACCGGCCCGCAGTACTACCCAGCCGACCAGGTGTCCGACCACCCGGAACGGTTCGTGATTGCGGAAATGATTCGCGAAAAGGTCTTCTTAAATACCAGGGAGGAAGTGCCGCACTCGGTGGCGATTGACGTTACCTCGATCCAACGAGAAGACGATGAAACGATTCACGTCTCGGCCAACATTATCGTTGAACGCCCCGGCCAAAAGGGGATCATCATCGGCAAGGGCGGTTCGATGCTCAAAAAGATCGGCACCGCGGCCCGCCAAGACATTCAGGCCCTCTTAGGTGACAAGGTCTTCTTGCAGCTGTGGGTCAAGGTGGTGCCGGGCTGGCGCGATAAGTCGGCGATGTTAAAGGACTACGGTTACCGGCAAACGGATTACTAATTGTATTCGAAAATGTTAGACAGATAACGTGGGAAATAACCGCGGGCCTAATGTCTAAGCACGGCCTGGCAAAGAGGTTATTTCCCACCCACTTTTTTAAGGGGGAATTCAGATGGCCCGGGTCAACGAACCCTTTGAAGGGGTGATCATGTACCGGCGCGACTACCGGGAACGCGACCTCCTGGTTAAGATTTTGACGGACCGGCGCGGCCCGCTGATGTTTTTTGTCCGCGGGGCCAAACGCAAGGGCTTTAAGTTGGCGTCAGACATTTTACCCTTCACCTACGGCAGCTACGTGGGGATGCTTGCCGACGAGGGCTTGTCTTACATCGTCTCGGCCCAAGAAACCCACCACCTAACCGGGATCGGCGCCGATTTAAACCGCAACGCCTACGCGACTTACCTGCTAGAACTGGTCGACCAGGCCTTTGAAGAGGGGCGGGCGCTGGGCGGCTGGTACAAGCAGGTGATGGCGGCCCTAAACTTGATCAACACGGGGCGCGACCCCCAGGTAGTCGTGAACGTGTTGGAGGTCCAACTCCTCAACCGGTTCGGGATCGCCCCGGTCTGGGACCAGTGCGTGGTGTGCGGGCGCAGTGATTTGCCGCTGGATTACTCGGAAAAGATGGGCGGGATGCTGTGCCTCCATCACTTTGCAGAGGACCCCTACCGCTTCCACCTCACCCCCAAAACCGTCGCCTACCTCCGGCTGTTTGCGACCCTTAACCTGGCCAAGGTCGATCAGGTACACGTAGACGAGGCGACCAAGCGTCAATTAGGCCGGACGCTGGACAAAATCTACGACGACCAGTTGGGCTTGCGCCTTAAGTCCAAGCGCTTCATCAACGAAATGGATTCCTGGACCAACCGGCTCTTGACCGCCAGAAAGAATCCGGGGACGGACGACGAAAAAAAGCCGGCCGGGAGTTGACTTTTCTAGGTGACGTTCGTATCATTAAAAAGTGTTAATTAAAGATCTGCAACGATGACGGAAAAGATGGTTCAGCCGTCCATGAAGCGACCGGGGGAGGGTGCAAGCCCCGGGGGACGTGAACCTGGTGGCACTCCCGAGTTGCCTTAACGAAGCTGTCCCACCTCCCTGGGAAAGCAGGGTGGAACCGCGAAGTTATTCGTCCCTGCAATGACCGGTTAAACCGGTGATTGTGGGGGCGTTTTTGCGTTTGAAAGGAGTAAGACAATGGCAAAGAAACTGAGTGTTCAAGAGATTATCTTCACGCTTCAAAAGTACTGGGCGAGCCAGGGTTGCATGCTGATGCAGTCCTACGACACGGAAAAGGGGGCCGGGACGATGAGTCCGTATACCTTCTTGCGGGCAATTGGTCCCGAACCGTGGAACGTGGCATACGTGGAACCGTCCCGGCGGCCGGCCGACGGGCGCTACGGGGAAAACCCGAACCGGTTGTACCAACACCACCAGTTCCAAGTACTGATGAAGCCGAGCCCGGAAAATATCCAAGAACTTTACTTGGGCTCCCTGCGTGAATTGGGGATTGAACCCTTAGAACACGACATTCGTTTCGTCGAAGATAACTGGGAAAACCCGTCGATGGGTTGTGCCGGGGTCGGTTGGGAAGTGTGGTTAGACGGTATGGAAGTCACCCAGTTCACCTACTTCCAAGTCGTCGGTGAATTACAAATGGACCCGGTTGCCTCCGAAATTACCTACGGGTTGGAACGCTTAGCCGAATACATTCAAAACGTCAACTCCGTCTTCGACCTGGAATGGGCCGACGGCGTTTTGTACGGTGACATCTTCCAAGAACCGGAATACGAACACTCCAAGTACTCTTTTGAAGAAAGCAACCAGGACATGCTCTTGCAATTCTTCAAGGATTACGAACAAGAAGCCAAGCGCTTAATTGACCTCGGTCTGGTGCACCCGGCTTACGACTACGTCCTCAAGTGCAGCCACACCTTCAACCTGCTGGACGCGCGGGGCGCCGTTTCGGTTACCGAACGGGCCGGCTACTTGCACCGGATCCGGATCATGGCTAAGTCGGTCGCCAAGGCCTTCGTCGAAGAACGGCGTAAGTTAGGCTTCCCGCTGATTCACGACGAACAGGAACGCCAAGCCGTCGTGGCTAAGTACACCAAGCAAGCCGAAGAACTGGCCAAGCGCAACGCTAAGCGGGCAGAGAAGGGAGAAAACTAATGGCACATTCATACCTACTAGAAGTCGGCCTGGAAGAAATGCCGGCCCACGTGGTTACCCCAAGCATCCAACAATTAAAGACCCGGGTGGCCAACTACTTAACAGAAGAACGGATCGACTTTGAAGACATTCAAGCCTACTCAACGCCGCGGCGGTTAGCCCTGTTGATTTCTGGTTTGGCCGACAAGCAACCCGACGTCGATGAATCGGTGAAGGGACCAGCCAAAAAGATCGCCCAAGACGCCGATGGGAACTGGACCAAGGCGGCAATTGGTTTTACCCGCGGTCAGGGGGCCACGGTTGACGACATCGAATTTAAAGAAGTTAAGGGCGTCGAATACGTTTACGTCGAAAAGCACATCCAAGGCAAGCCAGTCGCCGAAGTCTTGGCCGGTTTAAACGACGTAATCACGGCGATGAACTTCCCAACCTTGATGCGGTGGGGGAGTTTTAAGCTCAACTTTATCCGCCCAATTCACTGGCTGGTTTCCTTGCTCGATGACCAAGTGGTACCCTTTGACATTCTGAACGTCACGGCGGGCCGTTTAACCCGTGGGCACCGTTTCTTGGGCCACGACGTTGAAATCAAGTCCGCCACCGATTACGTGGCCACCTTAAAGGACGACTTCGTGATTGTCGACGCGGCCGAACGCAAGGCGACGATCAAGGACCAGATCCAAGCAATTGTCGACCAACACAACTGGGTGATCGACTGGGACGAAGAACTCTTAGAAGAAGTTAACAACCTGGTGGAATGGCCGACCGCCTTTGCCGGGACCTTTGACCAAAAGTACCTGGAATTACCGGAACCGGTTCTGATCACCTCAATGAAGGATAACCAACGCTTCTTCTGTGTACGCGACCACGACGGGAAGCTGCAACCGGCCTTCATTTCGGTCCGTAACGGGAACGCCGTCCACTTAGATAACGTCATTAAGGGGAACGAACGGGTGTTGGTACCACGGCTAGAAGACGCCAAGTTCTTCTTTGACGAAGACCAAAAGATGACGATCGACCAGTACGTCGACCGCTTGAAGAACGTTTCTTTCCACGACCAAATTTCGTCGATGTACGACAAGATGGTCCGCACCAAGGCCCTGGCTAACCTCTTAGGGCAACAACTAGATTTAAGCGACCAAGAACTGGCCGACCTCGCCCGGGCCGCTTCGATTTACAAGTTTGACCTGACCACCCAAATGGTCGGCGAATTTGCCGAATTGCAAGGGATCATGGGGGAAATCTACGCTAAGCGCTTTGGCGAAAACGAGGCCGTCGCCGCCGCCGTGCGCGAACACTACATGCCAATTTCCGCCGACGGGGCCCTGCCACAAACGACGGTCGGGGCGGTCTTGGCGCTTGCCGACAAGCTGGACTCAATTTACTCCTTCTTTGCCGTAGACATGATCCCGTCCGGTTCCAACGACCCGTACGCCCTGCGCCGTCAGGCCTACGGGATCGTGCGGATGCTGGCGGACCGTAAGTGGCACTTGAACTTGCTTGATTTCCAAGCGAGTGCCAAGCAAGCGGTGGAACAAGCAACGCCAGCCCTGGGCTTTGATTACGCTAAGAATGCGGACGCCGTGACCGACTTCTTCATCGACCGGCTCAAGCAGCTCTTTAGCTTAGACCACTTACGCCACGACATTGTCGACGCCGTCACCGACACCCACGTGACCGACCCGGCCGCCATCGTGGAAGCCGCTCACGTCTTAGATGCCCACAAGGACGACGCGGACTTAAAGGACCAAGTGGAAGCCCTGACCCGGGTGATCCGTCTGGCCGCCAAGGGGAACCTGTCTGAAGACGACGTCAAGGTGGACCCAAGCCTCTTTGAAAACCCATCGGAAGGCCAGTTAGATGAAGCCGTCAAGGCCCTGATTGATGCCAAGGAAGGCCGGAGTTTGGATCAACAGTTCAGCGCCCTGCTCGAATTGGAACCAGTCATCTCGCTCTACTTTGAAGAGAACATGATCATGGATAAGGACGAAGCGGTTAAGGACAACCGCCTCTCCTTATTGACGATCTTGGCGGACCAAACGGCGGCCTTTGGGAACTTAGACCAATTGATTGTTAAGTAAGCAATCCAGTTGGCCCACCACTAAAATTATGGTATTATGATAACTAGTAAAAGTGGGCCCCAAACAATTTAATGTCGTTTAATTCGAAAGGTCGCATTCCAACGGGAAGGCGACCTTTCGTAACTATCGCTAGCGAGAGGGGGAATGGTGGATGCCCCAAATCCCAAGGGAAACGATCGATCAGCTACGCAACCAAGTGGACATTGCCGACGTCATTAGCCAAGACATTCAGCTCAAAAAGCAGGGAAAAAACCTGATGGGGCACTGTCCCTTTCACGAGGATGCCACCCCGTCTTTTTCGGTCAACGAAGAAAAACAGTATTTTTATTGTTTCTCCTGTCACCGCAGCGGGGACGTCTTTAGCTACTTGGAGCAGGCCCACGACCTCTCCTTCATGGAGGCCGTCGAACAGGTAGCCACGACGGCGGGGGTTGACTTGCCAAGGGAAAGTAACGGCCCGAGCGGGGAAAGCGCCTCTCCCAACACTCCGCTTTACCGCTTGCACGAAGAGGCCAGTCGCCTTTACCACCACGTTTTGGTTAACACCGTGGCGGGACAGCCGGCCCTCAATTACCTAACCAAGCGGGGGCTGAGCCGGGAGTTAATCGACCAGTTTAACCTCGGTTTTGCCCCCGCCCGGGGGGAAGAGGACCTCTTGGTCAAGTACTTCACCCAAAAGGGGATCGATTACCAGCTCATGCGGGCCTCGGGCTTATTTACCGAGGACCAAACCGGGCAGTTGCACGACCGTTTCTTTGACCGGGTGATTTACCCAATCAAAAACGCTAACGGGCAACCAATCGCCTTTTCCGGACGTTTATTGGCTAAAAAGGCGACCGAAAACGCCCCTAAGTACTTAAACAGCCCGGAGACGCCGATCTTTAATAAACGGCGGACCCTCTTTAACCTGGACCAAGCCAAAAAGGCGGCCAGAAAGGAGGGGCACCTAACCCTCTTCGAAGGCTTCATGGACGTGATCTCGGCCTTTGGGGCGGGGGTCCGGTCGGGGATTGCCTCGATGGGGACCTCCTTTACCGACGAGCAGGTGGCCGTGATTGCCCGCACCACCGATAAGCTGACGATTTGCTACGACGGGGATGCCGCCGGGCAAAACGCCATCAACCGGGCGCTGACGATGCTGGCTGCCAGCCGGTTAACCCTGCGCGTGGTCCAGTTACCGGTCGGTATGGACCCGGATGAGTACGTCCAAGCTAATGGTCAAGCCAAGTTTCAAGAGTACCTCGCCCACGCCGAGGAGACGCCGACCGCCTTTCGGCTTAACTTTTTAAAGCAGGGGCTTAACCTAGCCAACCAAAGTGAGCTCTTGCACTACGTTGAAGCCGCCTTGCGGGAGGTTGCTAAGGTCACTGATCCGGTGGAACGGGACCTCTACATTCAACAGCTGGCGAAGGATTACCACTTAAATCCCGCCACTTTGACTGGGCAGGTGCAGGAACTAGCGGCGACCGCGGCGCCACGCCCGTCTTACCCGGAGAACGCCCCTCGTCAGCCGCGGCAAGTAGGGACGCGGCGTTATCAATCCACGCCCCCTACCACAACTACCGCGCCGAGTACCCAGGCGCCACCGCTGTTGGGGAAGGTCGAATTGGCTCAGCAACGGCTCCTGCGGGAGATGTTTCATAATCCCGCCGTCCGCAGCCACGTGGGGGCGATTGAAAACTTCCACTTTGTCGATCGCCCTTACCAGCTCCTTGACGCGGCCGCCAAGGAGCAGTTGCAAAGGACCGGGGCCGACGAGGTGGACGTCGCCCAGTTAATGGGGGAGCTGACCGACGCTAAGCTCAGGACGATCGTTGGCCAGATCGAGCAACGGGTGGTGCCACAAGCGGCGGTGGATGAGACCGTCGACGATTGCCTTGCCGTGCTCGTCGACGTCGCCCCGATTGAACAACAAATAAGAGAGAAAACGGCCGCCCTTCAGGAGGCTGCCGCCTTAAACGATCAACAATTGATCACCAAGCTGACGATCGAGTTGATTGACTTGCGGCGACAGGAACAGAAGATGAAAACGGAGGATGTTAATTAATGGCAAAGAGCAGTAAGAAGAACCTGGTAATTTCGAACTTAGAAGATTTCAACCAAGCCGAATACGACAAGGCCGTCGGGGCTTTGATTCGCAATTACAAGAAGGCAAAAAACATCCAGTACGATGAATTAACCGAAAAGATTGCCGAACCGTTTGGCTTAAACGCCGACGGGATGGACGCCCTGTTGCAAAACGTGGAAGACGCCGGGGTTTCCGTGGTTGACGAAAACGGTGACCCGGACCTGCGGGCACTCAAGGCAACCGAAAAGCTGTCCTCCAAGGCCTTAAAGGATACCACCGCTCCGTCTAGCATTAAGATCAACGATCCGGTGCGGATGTACCTCAAGGAAATTGGCCGGGTCAACCTGCTGACGGCCGACGAAGAAGTGGCGTTGGCCCTGCGGATCGAAAAGGGTGACGAAACCGCCAAGCAAGAACTGGCCGAAGCCAACTTACGGCTGGTGGTTTCGATTGCTAAGCGCTACGTGGGTCGGGGAATGCAGTTCTTAGACCTGATCCAAGAGGGAAACATGGGGCTGATGAAGGCGGTCGAAAAGTTCGACTACCGTAAGGGCTTCAAGTTCTCCACTTACGCCACCTGGTGGATTCGCCAGGCGATCACCCGGGCGATTGCCGACCAGGCCCGGACGATCCGGATTCCGGTCCACATGGTTGAAACAATCAACAAGTTAATCCGGATCCAACGCCAACTCCTCCAAGACCTCGGCCGGGAACCGCTGCCGGAAGAAATCGGGGCCGAAATGGACATGGACACCCAAAAGGTGCGTGACATCCTGAAGATCTCCCAGGAACCGGTCTCCTTGGAAACGCCGATCGGTGAAGAAGATGACTCCCACTTAGGGGACTTTATCGAAGACCACGACGCCACCAGTCCGGCCGACCACGCCGCTTACGAGATGATGAAAAAGCAACTCGAAAACGTGCTGGACACCCTGACCGACCGGGAAGAAAACGTCTTACGCCTGCGCTTTGGTTTGGACGACGGCCGGACGCGGACCCTGGAAGAAGTGGGACGCGTCTTTGGCGTGACCCGGGAACGGATCCGGCAAATCGAAGCTAAGGCCCTGCGCAAGTTGCGCCACCCATCCCGTTCCAAGCAGTTAAAGGACTTCTTGGAATAAAGGGAAGTGGGCACCAACCCCTGGTGTAGCTTGGATGACGAGGCTAGGGCGAACGGCTAGCTCCCACGTTTGCTAGCGTAAAAATAAAGGCGACCCAGGAAAACCATTCGGTTTCCTGGGTCGCCTTTTTTTGAGGAGTGTATTTGAGTGGGTGGCTTAGCTCAGCACGAAGCCCCCGTTTGGTGAAATAACCTGCCCGGTTAGGTAGCCGGCGGTTAGGATGTAACCGAGGGCCCCGGCGATGTCCTTGACGTCACCGATAAAGTCTTCTGGGATCGTGGCGGCCAGGGCGTTTAATTCGTCCTGGTTAACGCCGCGCAACATGTCGGTCATGATCATCCCCGGGGCAATCGCGTTGACGCGGACCCCTTGCTTAGCGAATTCGAGGGCTAAGGCCCGGGTCAAACCGATGATCCCGGACTTGGAGGCATAGTAGTCGGCTTGGTTGATCACCCCGGTCAGCCCCCCACGGAACTGGTGGAGACGATGTTGCATTGGTGATCCTTGTCGGCGTGGTTGACCATGTACGGTAAGACCAGGTGGGTCATGTGCAGGGCACTCATCAGGTTGACCCCGATCAGCTTTTCGTAGGCGTGGTGGTCAACGTCGACCCAGTTGGAGTTGTTGGTCACCCCGGCGTTGTTAACGAGGGCTTCTATCTTGTCACCGAAGTGCTGAACGGCTTCATCGACCAGGTGCTGGCATGAATCGAAGTCGGCAACGTTGGCTTGCACCAGGAAGGTTTCGACGCCGTACCTTTCGCTCACGGCATCGGCAACTTCTTGGGCCTTGGCCTTGGAGTGGTCGCTGTTGTAGTTAATGACAATGTTGTAGTTGAGTTCCCCCAACTTATCAACCATGGCTGCCCCGATCCCACGGGACCCACCGGTGATGATGGCAACTTTACGTTCAGACATAAGCATCCCTCTTTCGTTGATAAATCTATTGTTACTACATTTAAAATATAAACCGATTTTAAAAAAAGCGTAATCATCTTTAACAGCTCAGCGCCCTGGCGGTTGGCGTTTTAAGCTTGCTAAGAGGGCGAAGGCCAAAAGGGCGATGGCGACCGTGAAGCAAAAGAGGACGATGAAGGCCAACCGGCTCCCGCTTAAAACTGCGGTGGCGCCGTTTTGAATCCCGGCCCCCCCCCCGATGGCGATAATCACGGCCATGGCGGCGGTGCCGATTGAACCGGCGTATTGTTGAAGCATGTTAAACAAGGCGTTGCCGTCGCCAATCTGGGCCCGTTTAGCTGCTGGAGCCCCAGCGTCATCGTGTTGTTGTACATCATCGAAAAGCCCAGCATGTAGAGGACGTGGAAGGCGATGATGGTTAAGATGGTCAAGTGGGCAATGAAGACGGTGAATAAAATCAGGCTCGCCATGATGCACAGGCTCCCGGCGATGAGGGGGAAGCGTGGCCCGCGGTCGTCTAAGAGCCGCTCCATGACAGGCCCTAAAAACGAGGATAAGAGGCTTCCGGCTAGCAACAAGAAGTCGGCGACCAGGGCGCTTTGGTTAAAAGTCAACTGGGCGAGATTCGGGATTACGAAGGTTAAATTAATTTGCACCAGTTGTAAGAAGACGTAGATCAACAGGCTGTAAGTGAAGGCGTGGTTGGTTAAAATCCGTAAGTTTAAGAGGTGGTGGCCCCCAGCGCGGCGAGTGAGCACTACAAAGGCGACCAGGGCGGCCAAGAAAAGAAGCAGGCCCCCGGAAACGAGCGGGTCCCCCAGCCCGGCTTCTAGTTGGTTGACGGCAAGGGTGAGGGCCACTAAGCTAACTACGATGGCGAGGTATTCGGCGAGCTGGAAGCGGTGGCGTTCCGGCTTATTTTTAATTGCGTTTTTGATCGCGACCCAGCCAAAGATGGCGATCAAGGGCAGGGTAAAGATGAAGTTATAGCGCCAGTCGAGCAGGTCGAGCACCGTTCCCCCGTAGGTTGGCCCCAAAGAGGGGGCGAGGGCGATGATCATCCCCGCGCCGTGCCGACGTAGGTCCCTTGTTACTGACGGGGAACCTGGGTCATGATGATCGTAAACAAGAGGGGCAGCGCCATCCCGGTTCCCGCCCCCTGGATCACCCGCCCGAGCAGGATCATTGGTAAGTTGAGGGCCGCAGCGCAGATGACCCCGCCGAAAAAGGACGCCAGGACCGAAACGGTTAAAATGATCCGGTAGTGAAAGCTGCGTTGCAAGTAGTCGGCCAGGACAATCGTCAAGGTGACCGCTAGTAAGTAGGCGGTCGTAATCCACTGGACGTTGTTGAGCGTGGTGTGGAAGAGTCCCATCAGGGTCGGGAAGGTGACGTTCATCGACGTTTCGACCAGGATGCCGCAAAAGGCGAGGCCGGCAATCCCGGCAATTTCCGTTTTAACCTGGCGGTTCACGGTTGACTTTGGTTGCATAAAAAAACCTCCAATCCTGCGGTAAAGCCCACCTGTGTTTCCACAAACGAACTTCGACCAGAATTAGAGGGAACCCATATTATACATTCTAGCGATAGAGCTCTAGCTTTACCGACTTGTAAGATATTAATGACATTATAGCATAGTTAGGGGCGAGTGGTGTGGTATTATTTAGGGTAACAAGAACGGAGGGATTGGCATGCAAGCAGGAAGAACGGTTCACTTGATGGGGACGGTGATTACGTTGGTGATCAACGGTGGCCCCAACGCCGGGACCCTCGCCGACCAGGTGGTTGAACAATTAAGGGCGGCGGAGCACCGTTTTTCGGCCAACGATGAGTCGGCGGACCTGATGAAGATCAACGCGAGTGCCGGGCAGGGGCCAGTCGAAGCGGCGCCGGACCTTTATCAATTAATTAAGCTTGGCGTCCACTACAGCAAGTACCCCGGGGGCAACCTCAACGTGGCGATTGGCCCCCTGGTCAAGCTGTGGCACATTGGCTTTCAAGACGCCCGGGTGCCCAGCCAAGCGGAGATTGACCGGGCCCTTGCTTTGACCGACCCGCGCCAAATCACCTTGGACGACGTTACCCACTCGGTCAGCCTCAACCGACCGGGCATGGAGATTGACTTAGGGGCGTTGGCCAAGGGTTTTGTCGGGGACCAGGTGATCGCCTGGCTCAAGGAACAGGGGGTCGAATCGGCCCTGTTAAACCTCGGTGGGTCAACGGTGATTGGCCTGGGCGGCAACCCGGAGAATGAAGACGGGATGTGGCACGTCGGGATTCAAAACCCGGCTGACCCGGCCCAAGCTTACGGCCAGGTGGTTTCGATCAAGGACCAGGCCCTAACCACTTCGGGGGTCGCCGAGCGCAAGTTGACCACCAACGGGAAAACCTACCATCACATCCTAAACCCCCAGACCGGCTACCCGGACGAGACGACGGTGGTGTCAATGTCCTTGGTGACGCCGACCGCCTTTTTAGGGGAACTGTGGACGACGATGCTGTTTGGCAAAACCAAGGAGCAGATCGCCGCTGTCGTCAAAACCCTCGAGCAGACCGTCGGGGTGTTGATTGAAGACGACGGCACCGTTATTCAGTTGCGGTAAGGGGAAGAGAGTGGGAAATAACCTCCTTGGCAGGTCGTATGACTAAGCTAGGGCGAACGGTTGGTGCCGTACGCACCGTTCTTCGGCCGTACTTAGGCACTAGGCCTGCGGTTATTTACCATATTTTCTGTCTAACATTTGAGTATACAGTAAGAGGCTGGAAAAGCAGATTTTCCAGCCTCTTTTATTTTAGTTGGTTAAGGGATTTCCCTCCTACTTGCTTTTAACGGCGCTGACCTGGGGCAGGCTCGCGACGAAGTCTAAGTAGGCGGCCTGCTCGTTGGTTTCGGTCACGGTGACGTCTGCATCGGTGACCTGGGCGTCGTGGAGGGCTGCCTCGTGGACTTCAATTTGGTGGGTGAAAGTGGCGTTACCGATTAAGTCAATCGTGTACCGGGCGTCATGGTGGTGGAGGATCGTCTTGACCATGCCACCGGGGTTGTAAACGGTGATCGGGGTCTCAAAGCCAGCCTGGTCGGGGTGGGTTAGGGCGAAGGCCAGGGTCGTCGCCGACATCCCGGTCCCGCAGGCGCTGGTGAAGCCGACCCCGCGCTCATAGGTCCGGACGAAGAGTTCGTTGGGACCGAGGATGTGGGCGAAGTTGACGTTGACCCCGTCTGCAAAGTAGGGGTTCTCCCCGTTGAGGCGTTGGCCCAGTTCCCCCAATACCGGCCCGGCGAGTTCTTCGTCGCTGACAAAGGCGATCAGGTGGGGATTGGGCACCGCCAGGGCGGAGAAGCGCCAGCCGGGCACAAACTCTGGCACCAGGGTGTCTAAAAGCCGTTCGTGGCCAACCTGGTCAAAGGGAAGGGCCTCCTTGTTAAAACGGACCGGTGAAATTTCGACGGCGTAGCCCGGAACGCCGGGGAAGAAGTCGTCGTGGTAGGCCACGGTTAGGTCGGCCTTCATCGTTTCGACTTGGAAGCGGGTCTGGTTGGTTTTTTCGGCCAGGTAGCGGGCGACGGTGCGCAGGCCGTTGCCACACATCGAGGCTTCAGATCCGTCGGCGTTGATCACCCGCATTTGGCCGCTGGCGACCGGGTTGTCGCTGTCGTTAACCACGAGCAAGCCATCGGCCCCACCTAAAATTCCGGTAGCTGGATCGCATAATTGAAGGCCCAGCGCTCTTAGTTCCGGGTCGGAAAGCGGGCGGGCAAGGGTGGTTTGGTCGAGTAAGAAGAATTGGTTTTGTGATCCGTGAACCTTTAGTAACTGTGCCATGGTTTCCTCCTGTTAGTGAATAAAGAAGCGGTCGTAGATGGCCTTGACGGTTTTGTCGGCGTCCTTGGCCCGGGTGCCGATCATAATTGAGATTTGGGAAGCCCCCTGGTTGATCATCGGCACTTCGACGTGAGCTTCTGCTAGGGGCGCCAAGACGTCCTCAATCACGCCGAGGCTGGTCCGCATTCCTTCGCCCACGATCATCGTGATGGCGTAATCGGGGATCCATTTGAGTTGGTTGGGGTTAATTTCGCATTGGATCTCGTTGCAGACCAAATCGATTTGCTCGTCGGAAATTTGGTTGCGGTTGATGATCACGGTCACGTCGTCGATTCCGGATGGCATGTGCTCGTAAGAAATCCCGTGGCGCTGCAAGATCGAAAGCAAGCGGAGGGTGAAGCCATTTTCCTTGTTGATCAAGTACTTGTGCAGATAGAGGGCGGCAAAGTGGGCGCCCCCAGCGATCCCGGTGATGATGTCCTCTGGCTTAAAGCCCTTTTCCGGTACGATCATCGTTCCCGGCTTTTGCGGGGCGTTGGTGTTTTTAACGTTAATCGGCACCTGGCCTTGAATTGCCGGAATCAAGGCCTCGTCTTGAAAGACCGAAAAGCCGGCGTAGGAAAGTTCCCGCATCTCCCGGTAGGTCATCTGACGAATTGGCTGCGGGTTGTCCACGATGTTGGGGTTAGCGGTGTAAATGGCGTCCACGTCGGTGAAGTTTTCGTATAAGCGAGCCCGCAGACCGCAAGCTAGGATCGCCCCGGTCGTGTCGGAACCGCCGCGGGCAAAGGTCGCAATCCGGCCGGCCGGCGTGAAGCCGAAAAAGCCCGGGAAGACGAGGCGCTGGTTGGGATCGTACTTAAAGGCGTGCAAGTTGCCGTAAGTTTGTGGACTAACGGTAGCGTCGTTGGGCGTCCCGGTCACCTCAAGACCACACTCGCTGGGGTCAACGAAGCGGGCGGGCATCCCCACGTGGGTCAGCACCAACGCCATTAAGCGGGCGTTGAGGCGCTCACCGTGGGCCTTGAAGGCGGCCATTAGGTAATCTTGGTTGGGATAGTCTTGCTTGGGTAAGTCCTCTAGGGCCGCTTGCAGCGGGGTGAGGGCCACGGCGGGTAAACCGAAGTGAGTCGCGATTTCCGAATAGCGGCCGAGGATTTCCTTAACGGTGGCCGTGGCGTCTTCGCCTTGGCAAACCTGGTTAGCGTAACGAATCAAAAGGTCGGTTACCTTAATGTCGCCCTGAAACCGTTTCCCCGGGGCGGAGGTGACAATCACCGTCCGTTCGGGATCGTCTTGAATAATCTTAACGACCTTTTCGTAGGCCGCTCCGTCGGCGAGGGAAGTTCCCCCAAATTTTACAACCTTCATAAAAATACTCCTTTTGCCAGTTTAGGGCGTTAATTTTTAATTGGATTTTAACACGGCTCCTAATTGACGCAAGTCCTAAATCTTTTTACAATCTTCGCTAATACGGCTTTAGGCGCGGTTTATCAAGGGGTGAAAGTATTTATGGATGAGAATAAAATTAAAAAGCCTTGACGGCAGAGGTAAATAATTATAAACTACCAATAAATTGAAGAGGCGCAACCAACATGAGTAGCTACCAAGAGCCGGGTCAGGCAAGGAGGGGGAGTGAAAGGGGCGGTTGCCGAAGCACGGGGAAGTGACCGTTCCCTGGGGCTGGGGCGTGGCTTAAGAGGCTGCGGACTGTCGCGGGACAATGAGAGCCTGCGGTGCGCTATCAATTACGGCTGAATAAACCACCCCGGGTGGTTGGGCTCTGGATGCGCACCGCACCCAGAGCCTTTTTTCATACCGATAAAGAAACGGGGAACCAAGATGAATTCACAGATTGAACCAGAACAGATTAACGATCAGGGGCACCTAACGATTGGCGGCGTTGACAGCCTTGAATTAGCGGCCAAGTACCAAACGCCCCTGGTCGTGTACGACGTAGGGGCGATTCGCCATCAAATCCGCGCCTTTAAAAAGGTCTTTGCCAAAAACCAGGTGGCAGCGGAGGTCTCTTACGCCAGCAAGGCCTTTAGCGCCATCGCCATTTACCAGGTGGTGGCCCAAGAGGATGGCCACATTGACGTGGTCTCCGGTGGCGAATTAACAACGGCCATCAAGGCGCACTTCCCGATGGAAAAGGTTAGTTTCCACGGTAACAACAAGTCTAAAGAAGAGCTGGAATTGGCCGTCCAAAACGGAGTCGGGATGATCATCATCGATAACTTCCACGAGATCGACTTGCTGGGCGAGGTCTTAGATGAACAAGACGCCACCGCGACCGTTAGCCTGCGGATCACCCCCGGGATTGCCGCCCACACCAATGAATACATTCAAACCGGCCAGGTAGATTCCAAGTTTGGCTTTGACCTGGAATCGGGGCAAGCGGACCGGGCCCTAGAAGAGGTCTTGGCCAACCCCCGGCTCAAGGTGGTCGGCCTCCACGCCCACATCGGCTCCCAAATCTTTGAGGTCGTGGGCTTTAAAGGGGTGGCCAAGAAGTTAGTGGACGTCGCCGAGCACTGGCACGAGGAGTTTGGCTTTCAAACGCGGGTCTTAAACGTCGGCGGTGGCTTTGGAATCCGCTACGTTCAAGAAGACCAACCGCTCCCGCCGGAAGACTTTGTCGATGCAATCATCAAGGCCGTTAAAAAGGAGGTCGCCAAAAAGGGCCTGTCAATGCCGGCGATTTGGATTGAGCCGGGGCGCTCGATCGTTGGACCGGCCGGCTACAGCCTGTACACGGTTGGTTCACGAAAAGACCTCCCGGGCTACCAGCCCTTCGTGACCGTTGACGGTGGGATGGGGGACAACATCCGCCCGGCCCTTTACCAGGCCGCTTACGAAACGGTGTACGCTAAAGACCCCCGTCAAAAACCGGAAGAGACCGTCAGGATTGCCGGTAAGTATTGCGAATCCGGCGACATCTTAGCAAGGGATCAGGCCCTCCCCAAAACCAAGCCGGGCGACCTCTTGGTAATGCTAGACACCGGAGCGTACGGGTACGCGATGGCCTCTAACTACAACCGGAACCCCCGCCCGGCGGTGGTCTTCGTTGAAAACGGCCACGCTCAACTGGTCATCCAACGCGAAAGCTGGGCGGATACCTGCCGGCTCGACTTACCGCTCGCAAGTGAAGATAAATAATAGGAAGGAAAAGGAGAAATTCACATGGCACAATTAGACGCGCAAGCAATCATTAACTACATCGGTACCGCGCCCAAGAAGACCCCCGTTAAGGTCTACGTTAAGGGGACTGACTTAAAAGCACTTACGTTTCCCGCTGAAGTGGAGGCCTTCGTGGAACAAACTACCGGGGTCCTGTTTGGCGACTGGCAGGTCTTAAAGCCCTTCTTAGCCGAGCACGAAGCGGACTTTGCGGCGGTCCGGGTGGAAAATGCGGCCCGTAATTCCGCCGTACCGTTGCTGGACCTAAAGGAAGTTAACGCCCGGATTGAACCGGGGGCCACGATTCGCGACCAGGTTTTAATTGGCGATAACGCGGTCATCATGATGGGCGCCGTCATCAACATCGGGGCCGAAATCGGGGAGGGAACCATGATCGACATGGGGGCAATCCTCGGTGGCCGCGCCCTGGTCGGTAAGCATTGCCACATCGGTGCCGGAACCGTTTTGGCGGGGGTGGTTGAACCGGCGTCGGCCGAACCGGTCCGGATCGATGACGACGTGCTGATCGGGGCCAACGCGGTCGTGATCGAAGGGGTCCACGTCGGGGAAGGGGCCGTGGTGGCCGCCGGGGCGGTCGTGACCCAAGACGTGGCGCCGCACACGGTGGTGGCCGGGGTGCCTGCCCGCTACGTTAAGGATGTCGACGAACAGACCGATTCCAAGACCGGGCTGGAAGACGATTTGAGGAAGCTCTAATGTTAGGCACGGAGGAGTTAATTCAGATTCGCCGCCACCTACACCAGATTCCCGAACTAGCCCTACAGGAAACTGAGACCCACGCCTACCTAATGGAGGTGATCGGGAAGATGGAGCAAGATCACCTGGAAATCTTGGAACCGGAGGACTTGCCGACCGCCATTTTGGTCCGGGTGAACGGTACGGCGCCCGTCCGAACGATTGGTTACCGCACCGATATTGACGCCCTACCGGTTCAAGAAGAGACCGGCCTCCCCTATGCTTCTACCCACCCCGGGGTGATGCACGCCTGCGGCCACGACGTCCACATGACCGTGGCGCTGGGGGTCTTGGACTACTTTGCCAGCCACCAACCCAAGGATAACCTGCTCTTTTTCTTCCAACCGGCCGAAGAGAGTAAGGCGGGGGGCCAGCGGGCCTATGAGCTGGGGCTATTTGAAGGTAAGTGGCGCCCCGACGAATTTTACGGCCTGCACGATAATCCGGCTTTGAAAACCGGGGTGATTGGTTGCCGGCTGGGGACCCTGTTTGCCGGGACGACCGAAGTTGACATTGACGTCTTAGGTAAGGACGGCCACGCCGCCTTCCCCCAAGAGGCCAACGATGCGGTGGTGGCCGCCGCGGCCCTAATCATGCAGGTGCAAACGATTATCTCTCGTTCGATCAACCCGGTCGAAGCCGGGGTAATCACCCTGGGTAAGTTAGAGGCCGGAACCATCCGCAACGTAATTGCCGGCCACGCCCGGATCGAAGGGACGATCCGCGGGTTGACCCAGGAAATGATCGAAACGATTGACCGACGCCTTCAAGACGTCTGTGAGGGGATTGCCAAGAGTTTTGGCGTCACGGTCAACTTGGCCCTGAACCAGGGCGGTTACTTGCCGGTTGAAAACGACCCCGCCCTGACCAAACGTTTCATTAACTTCATGCAAAACAACCCGGCCGTTGACTACGTGGAAACGGCGCCGGCGATGACCGGGGAGGACTTTGGCTACTTGTTGTCCAGGTTCCCCGGGACGATGTTTTGGCTGGGGGTTGAAGACGATGCCCAGCTTCACCAAGCCACTCTGACCCCCAATGAAGGGGCGATTCAAAAGGGAATTGATGCGCTAACCAGCTTTATCACCTACCGCAGCCAAGCAGAGGAGGACTAATCATGACAGAACTTACCAACGCCGATCTTTTAACCGCCATCGTTACCCCGTTTACCGACGAGGGGACGATTGACTACCCGGCCCTGGACCAATTAACTGAGCACCTGTTGCAGGCCGGTAACAACGGTTTCGTTGTCGGGGGGACGACCGGGGAGACGCCAACCCTGTCCCACGACGAAAAGATTGAACTCTACACCCACTTCGGTCGGTTGATTGCCGGTCGGGTACCGGTGATTGCCGGGACCGGGTCTAACAACACGGCCGAAACGATCGCCTTCACCAACGAGGTGGCCCAAATCGAGGGGATTGACTACGCTCTAGTGGTGGTGCCACCGTACAACAAGCCCAACCAACGGGGAATGTTAGCCCACTTCACGGCCGTTGCCGACGCGGTCGAATTGCCACTGATCATTTACAACATTCCGGGGCGGACCGGGGTCAAGATGGAAACTTCTACCGTCTTAACCCTGGCTGAACACCCCAACATCGCCGGGATCAAGCAGTGTGCCAGCCTGGAAGAATTCCAGACCCTGGTGGAAAACCGGCCGGCCGGCTTTGCCGTTTACACCGGTGAAGACGCCCAGGCCCTGACCACTAAGGTACTAGGGGGGGACGGGGTTATCTCCGTGGCCGCCCACAACTATGCGCCGCAGATGCGGGCCATGTACGACGTCCTTAGTGCGGGTGACTACCAAGCAGCCGCTAAGCTCCAACGCTGGTTGACCCCGCGGATGGCGGCCCTGTTCATGTTCCCGTCGCCTTCCCCGGTCAAGGCCGTTTTGGCGGCCCAGGGGTTGGCCACCGACCACTGCCGCCTGCCGGTTTGCGACCTGACCGCAGAAGAAAAGGAGCAATTGGCAACCGCCCTGGGGTTACCTAGCGACGCCTTGGCGGGTCAATTACCAACCGACTTAGGGGAGGGACTAACCAATGACTAAAGTATTAATTGCCGGTTTTGCTGGGGCGATGGGCCAACAGGCCGTCGCATTAGTAAAATCGCTCCCCGGCTTTGAATTGAGCGCCGTGGTTGGGCACCACTTGACCGACCTGGATCCGACAAGCTACGGCCTTGAAAATTCAACGACCGTTTACGCCGACCGCGAGCTAGTTGAAACGGGGGCGGCCGACATCTGGTTGGACTTTACGGTGCCAGCGGCGGTGTTTGAAAACGTCTCGTACGCCCTGCGCCACGGGATGGCCCCGGTGGTGGGGACGACCGGGCTGAGTGACGAACAGGTCGAAGAACTCCAGCAATTGGCCAAGCAAAACGGGGTGGGGGGCTTGATTGCACCCAACTTCGGCATGTCGGCGGTCCTCTTGATGAAGTTTGCCAAGGAAGCCGCCGCCTACTTCCCAGAAGTCGAAATCATCGAAATGCACCACGAAGACAAAAAGGATGCCCCGTCCGGGACGGCGCTGGCGACCGCCAAGCTGATTAGCGAAAACCGACCGGCCCACGAAACGGCGCCGGATTCAACCGAAAGCCTGCCGGGGGCCCGTGGCGGCGATTACCAAGGAATTAAGCTCCACGCGGTCCGCTTGCCGGGCTACGTGGCCCACGAACAGGTCTTGTTTGGGGGCAGTGGCGAAGCCTTAACCATTCGCCAAGACTCCTTTGATCGCTCGTCGTTTATGAGCGGGGTCAAGGTGGGTTTGGAAAAGGTCGGCACCCTGACGGAATTGGTCGTCGGTTTAGAAAACGTCTTGTAAACGAGCGAAAAGAGAGGAACAGAGATGCCAGAAGTGATTCAAGAACTAACCGGGTTGCAAAACCAAAAGCTCACCCAGGTGCCACCGTCGGCAATTCGGGCCTTTGACAACGAGATTTCCGCCGTCGACGGGATCATCAAGCTAACCCTGGGGGAACCGGACTTTGCCACACCCGAACACGTCAAGGAGGCTGCCATCAAGAGCATCCAAGACGACGATTCTCACTACGCCCCTTCAGCCGGCAAGCCGGAATTGCGCCAGGCAATTGCTAAGGTGTTAAAAAAGACCCGTGGCGTGGACTACGACTGGGCGAGTGAGGTAACGGTGACCGTGGGGGCAACGGAGGCGTTGACGGCGACGACCTTTGGCCTCTTGAATCCCGGCGATAAGGTTTTGGTCCCGACCCCGGTCTTTTCCCTTTACTTTCCGATCATTTCCTTAACGGGGGCAATCCCGGTGATGGTGAACACGGCCGACGAGGGCTTTGTTTTAACCCCACAGCGGCTAGAGACGGTCTTAAAAGAGGAAGGGCCGGCCGTCAAGGCGATCCTCTTAAACTACCCGTCTAACCCAACCGGACGCTCGTACGGGGCGGAATTGATTGACCAGTTGGCCAAGGTCTTACAAGAACACCACCTCTTGGTGATTGCCGATGAGATATACTCTGATTTGATGTACGACCAAGAACACGCCTCCTTGGCCACCCGGCTACCGGAACAAACGATCCTGATTTCCGGTTTATCTAAGTCCCACGCCATGACCGGCTACCGGCTTGGTTACCTGGCGGGGCCGGCCAGCTTAATGGCCCCGATCACTAAGATGCACTCGTTTATGGTGACCTGCGTTAACGACGCCGCCCAGGCCGCCGCGGTCGAGGCCCTGGAAAACGGCCAAGACGACCCGCTTGAATTCCGTGAGGCCTACCGGCGCCGGCGGGACTTGATGGTGAGCCGGATGCGTAAGATGGGATTTGAAATGGCCACCCCGCAGGGCGCCTTTTACGTTTTTGCTAAGATCCCGGCCGCCTTTGGTAGCGATGACTTTTCCTTTGCTAAGCGCCTAGCCAAGGAAGGGCGGGTCGGCCTAATCCCCGGCTCCGTCTTTGGTGACGGGGGTGAAGGTTACGTTCGCTTATCATACGCCGCTGCTGATGAAAAGATTGAAGAGGCAATGAACCGCCTCGAAGCATTTGTTCAAACGCTTAACTAAGGGAGGAAGATACTATGTCAAAGGAATACACGGTCGCAATTTTAGGAGCCACGGGGGCGGTTGGTAACCGCATGATCCAACAACTAGAACAATCATCGATCCCGGTCAAGGAGCTGCACTTACTCGCTTCGGCCCGGTCGGCGGGGAAGACCCTGACCTTCCGGGGCCAGGAGGTGGAGGTTGAAGAAACCACCCCGGACTCCTTTGAAGGGGTCGACCTGGTGCTTTCTTCTGCCGGGGGGAGCACCTCCAAGAAGTTCTTACCCGAAGCCGTCAAGCGCGGGGCGGTCTGCGTTGATAACACCTCGGCTTACCGGATGGATCCGGACGTGCCGTTGGTGGTACCGGAAGTCAACCCGGAGGCCTTAGATAACCACCACGGCATTATCGCCAACCCGAACTGCTCAACAATTCAAATGGTGGTGGCCCTGGAGCCGATCCGTCAGGCCTTTGGGCTCAAGCAAGTGATCGTGTCTACCTACCAGGCCGCTTCCGGGGCCGGTCAGTCGGCACTTAATGAATTCTACCAACAAGCGCAAGACTACCTGGCTGGTAAGAAAATGACGGCTGAGATTTTACCGACCAAGGGCGACAAGCGCCACTACCCGTTGGCCTTTAACCTCCTACCGCAAATCGACGTCCTGGAAGACTCCGGCTACTCCCACGAAGAATGGAAGATGATCCACGAAACCAAGAAGATCATGGTCGGGGACATGGACGCGGCTGAGCCAAAGGTGACGGCCACTTGTGTCCGGGTACCGGTGGGGATTTCCCACGGGGAATCGGTCTACTTTGAAGTCAAAGACCAAAGTGCCACGATAGACCAGATTAAGGAACTGCTGCAAAACGCGCCGGGCGTTGTGCTTCAAGACGACCTCGCTAACCAGGTTTACCCACAACCACTGACCGCAGAGGGGAAGCGCGACGTCTTCGTTGGCCGGGTCCGCCCCGATTACGAAAACAAGGGCGCCTTTAACATGTGGATCGTGGCCGATAACCTCTTGAAGGGGGCGGCGTGGAACGCGGTCCAAAACGCCGAATGCTTAGTTGAACGGGGCTTAATCTAATAGTAGCTTGACAAGTCAAAGGGGGCGGGAGAAGCAATTTTCCCGCCCTTTTTTATGGTCTTAGATCACGGCGGTCAATTGACGTTGGCCGGGTAAATGAGTAATAATAGGGGCTAAAAGAAGGGCGGTCCGGTCGTGGTTGAAATCAAAAATCATCAGTTATCCTTCCCCAAGCTATTAACGCTGGGCTTTTTAATTGTAATCTTGGTGGGGACGGGGCTGTTGATGTTGCCCTTGGCCACCCGGGGAGCGCGGGCCCCATTTATTACGGCCCTGTTCACGTCGACGAGCGCCACTTGCGTCACCGGCCTCTCCTTGGTTGACACCGCTAGCTTTTGGTCGCCCTTTGGTCAAGCGGTGATTGCCGTCCTAATGGAAGTCGGGGGGCTGGGCTTTATGACCTTTGCCGTCATGGCGTCGATGCTGATTCGGCGCCGGATGAAGATGTCAACGCGCTTGTTGGCCCAAGAAGCCTTCAACTTAGACCACCTTTCGCAATTGAAGGTGGTGGGGTTGATCATCCGCTTGTCGGTATTGATTCAAGTGGTCGGCGCCCTGCTCTTGTGGTGTGACTTAGGGCCCCGCTACGGATTATTGAAGGGGCTTTGGTACAGCGTTTTTCACGCCATTGCCGCCTTTTGTAACGCCGGGTTCGACCTCTTTGGTAACTCGCTAGCCAACTTCCGCCAGGACCCCTACTTGCTAACGGTGGTCGCCCTGTTAATTATTGCCGGCTCGTTTGGCTTCTTGGTCTGGGATGACCTGTTGACCTTCCGGCGCCACCGCCAAATGTCTTTGCACACCCAGTTGGCCCTGCGCACCGGGGCGGTCATCATGGTGGGGGCCGTGATCGTCTACTTAATTACAGAACGCAACCTCCACCAGTTCGCCGGCCAAATGGATGGCTTTAACCGCTTTGTCAACACGGTGTTCATGGCGATCACCCCGCGGACGGCCGGGTTAACGACCTTTTCGTACACCCAACTGTCGGCAGCCGGTTTGGCCTTCACCGTTTTGCTGATGTTTATCGGGGGGACGCCGGGTTCGACGGCCGGCGGGATCAAGACCACCACGGTGGGGCTCTTGGCCCTCCAGACACTCGCGACCCTGCGTGGGCGCCGCGACACCACCTTAGCCCACCGCCGTTTTGCTCAGGAAAACGTCTTCCGGGCCCTGACCCTGGTCTTTATCTCCTTAGTGATCCTATCCGGGGCAATTTTCCTGCTGGCCGAAACCCAGCCTTTGCCGAGCCACGATGCTCTGTCTTTAGTCACCTTTGAGGCGGTGTCAGCCTTTGGGACGACCGGGATCTCGGTGGGAATGGCGAGCCAGTTTAATTTTTTAGGCAAAATGATTTTGATCGTCCTGATGTTCATCGGGCGAGTGGGGATTTACACGGTGATGTTCTCGATCTTTAACGCCCAGCCCCACCGTCAAACGTATCGGTACCCAGAGGAGCGTGTTCTAATTGGATAAAACAGAAAGCTTTGCTGTGATCGGCATTGGTCAGTTTGGCTCGGCGCTGTGCGAGGCCCTGGTCGAAGCGGGGCAAGAAGTCCTAGCCATTGATTCTAACGAAGAAGTAATCAATGACTTAGCCGGCTCGGTAATGCGGGCGGTGATTGCCGACGCCCAAGACGAAGAGGCCTTAAAGGACCTTTCAATCGGCACCTTTGACCACGTGTACGTTTCGATTGGTAAGGACATTGAAGCCTCGATCATGGCGACCCTAATCGCAAAGGACCTGGGGGCAAAAGACGTTATCTGCCGGGCGGAGAACCGTAACCACGCCCGGGTTTTACAGCGGGTCGGCGCCGACCTGGTCGTTCGTCCCGAGCACGATTTGGCCAAGCGCTTGATCTTTGCTAAGCTCAACCCGTCCCTGATCGATTACGTTCACATCAGCGACGACACGACGATTGCCGAGGTAACCGTTGTCAACCCCCGCTTCTTTAACAAGACACTCAGCGAGCTGGACTTTCGGAATCGTTACCAAGTCAACGTGATCGCCATCGTCACTAAAGACGACCAGGCCAACACACTGCCGGCTGGTGAAGACCGGGTTGAAAAGGGCGACCGGATTACCGTCCTGGGTAAAACGGAAAACATACAACATTTAAACGAAATTATTGGTGAAGGGTAGGAAATTTAATGGATGCACAGAACTTATCAAAGCGCTTAGCCGCCGTGGCAGCACAAGTTCCCAAGGGGAGCCGCTTGGCCGACATTGGGTCCGATCACGCATACTTGCCAGCCCATTTGTTGATGGCTCGGCAAATCGATTTTGCCGTCGCCGGGGAAGTGGTCGAAGGACCCTTTGAAAACATGCTAAAAGAAGTGGAGCACCGCGGCCTAGCTGACCACTTGCTTCCCCGCCTCGCCAACGGCCTGGACGCAATTCGAAAAGAAGACCGGATTGACACGATTGCGATTGCCGGGATGGGGGGGGCTTTGATCACCAAGATCTTGGACGCCGGCCAGGAGAAGTTGGAAGGGGTCAAGCGCTTGATCCTCCAGCCAAACGTTGGCGAAGAGGGGTTGCGCCTTTGGTTGGCTAAGCACCACTTTGAAGTTATCCACGAAGAGATCCTAGAAGAAGATGACCACGTTTACGAAATCATCGTGGCCACCCCGACGCCTAACCCGGTGGCCTACAACCAACGCGAGGCCCTGTTTGGCCCCCTGTTGATTCAAGCGGGGGGACCTGTCTTCGTTAAAAAGTGGCAAAAGGAATTAGCCCGGGATCAGTACGCCATTGAGCAAATGCGGGGGGCCAAGGAGGTTCCGGCCGACCGTTTGGCCGCTTACGAAGCCCGGGTGGCGCTAATTAAGGGGGTTTTAGAAGATGACTAAGGGAACTGAAATCATTGCCCGCTTCGAGCGCTTTGCCAGCCCACAACTGGCCGAAAGTTGGGATCACAGCGGCTTACAAATTGGTAACCCTGATCAACCGGTGCACAAAGTGATGACCACCCTCGACGTTCGGCCGGCAGTCGTCGACGAAGCAATTGACCAGGGGGTGGACTTCATCTTTGCCCACCACCCGGTCATGTTTAAGCCGGCCAAGGACTTAGATACCCGGAACCCGCAAAACGCTATGTACGCTAAGCTCTTAGCCCATCAAATCACGGTTTACGCCGCCCACACCAACCTCGATACCGCCAACGGGGGTATGAATGACTGGCTTGCCGATCAGTTGGGATTAAATAACGCGACCCCGCTGGTGGAGGCCGGCTACGACCCCATTACCGGTCAACCAGTTGGGATGGGCCGGATCGGCGACCTTAAGGAGTCGCTTAGCGTCAGTGACTTTGCTAAGCACTGCCTAACCAGTTTTGGGGTGACCGGCTTACGGGTGGTTACGCCGACACCGGCCCCCGCGTCGATCAAACGGGTGGCAATTTTGGGGGGCTCGGGGAGTGAGTTTTACTTAAACGCCCAGCAAAAGGGCGCCCAAGCTTACGTGACCGGGGACGTTTCCTACCACACCGCCCACGACGCCCAGGCAAGCGGGGTGGTGTTAGTCGATCCCGGCCACCACGTTGAAGCGGTCGCCATTGACCAATTGGCTAACTTGTTGCAAAATTGGCAACAAGAGCACGGGTGGTCAATCACGCTTTACCGCTCCCAAGTCAACACCGAGCCGTTTCAGTTTGTCACAAAGTAGTTAGAAGGGAAGCATCAAGATGACAGATTCAAAGTACCCAGGATTATTGGAACGTTTCATTAAGTACGCCAAGGTGGAAACCCGCTCAGACGACCAATCGAAAACGGTACCGTCTAGCCCTAAGGAAACGGCCTTTTTAAAGCAGCTAGCAGCCGAGCTGAAGGAATTGGGGCTTGAAAACGTGCGGATTCACCCCCAAAACTCCTACCTGTTAGCCACCATCCCCGCCAACATCGACCGACCGGTGCCGGTGATGGGGCTCCTCGCCCACGTTGATACGGCGGACTTTAACGCCGAAAACGTTAACCCCCAGGTGGTGGAAGACTACGACGGCCAGAGTGACATTGCCCTGGGTGATTCGGGTTACAAGCTGACGATTGACGAATTTCCCTCCCTCAAGAAGTACGCCGGTCAAACCCTAGTGACCACCGACGGGACGACCCTGCTCGGGGCCGACGACAAGGCCGGGGTGGCCGAAATCATCACCCTGGCGGCCTACTTAAAGGAACACCCGGAGATTAAGCACGGTCAGATCCAAATCGGCTTGGGCCCGGACGAAGAAATCGGGACCGGTGCCGACCACTTTGACGTTGAGGACTTTGGTGCCGACTTTGCCTATACGATTGACGGCGGCCCGCTGGGGGAACTAGAAGACGAGACCTTTAACGCCGCTCAAGCCGAGATCGACATCCAGGGTAAGGACGTTCACACCGGGACGGCCAAGGATACGATGGTTAACGCCATTCAGGTGGGGATCGACTTGCAAAACCAGCTGCCGGTGCACGACCGGCCGGAAAAGACGGCCGACCGGGAGGGCTTTTACCACCTTTACAAGTTCGATGGCACGGTTGACCACGCCCGCTTAGTCTACCTGATTCGCGACCACGACAAGAAGCTCTTTGAGGCGCGCAAGGAGGCCTTACGGGCGATCGTGCGCGACCTAAACGCTAGCCTGGGTGAAGACCGGATCAGCCTTAACTTGTACGATCAGTACTACAACTTAAAGGACGCCTTGAAGGGTCACGAAGACGTGATTGAACTGGCCAAAAAGGCGATGGAAGACCTGGGCATCAAGCCCGACATTTACCCGGTGCGGGGCGGGACGGATGGCTCCACGATTTCTTACCTGGGCCTGCCAACGCCCAACCTCTTTGCCGGGGGCGAAAACATGCACAGCCGCTTCGAATACGTTTCCGTCCAAACGATGGAAAAAGCGGTGGACGTCTTGTTGAAGATGATCGCCTTAAACGCCGAAGAATAAGGCCAACAAAAAAAGGGAACGAACTGGGCAGCACCCAAGTTCGTTCCCTTTTTGAGTTGATTGTTGACCGGCTAGTTAGTGTGGCGTGACGGGTCAGCGTGACTAGTCATCCAGGACATCACGTTAACGAAGATCAAGGCTACCACCCCACCAAGGATCGCTGCGGTGGTGAAGTTAGTGGTCGCCGATTCAAGTTGACCAGCGATGTAACCAATCACCAGCCCGAAGATGACGCCCCAAAAGACGGCCATTACATTTTGCATTACTAATTTCATGAAGTTCACCCCTTTAAAGTACACTGGTATTTTAGCACAAAATGAAGGGGGAGAACAGTGAAGTTATTAACTTGCCCTGTGGTAAGATAAGTAAGAAGAAAAGGAGGGGTTGAAATGGGCTTTGTACCCTTAGCCGTTAAGAGTATGTACTCCCTACTAGAGGCGCCGGTTCGCCCCGCGGAGCTGGTGGCGGTAGCTAAAGAGCGGGGCTACCAGGCGGTCGGCCTTGTTGATGCGCGGGTCTTGTACGGCGCGGTCAACTTCGTTCGCCAGGCCAACCAAGCCGGGCTACACCCGGTGATCGGCGTTAGCCTACCGCTCACCTTTGCGGAGGGAACCTTGGACGTCACCCTGCTGGCCAAGGGGGCGGTGGGCTACCAAAACCTGACCCGCCTCTCGACCAGGACGATGACCGACCGGGCCAACCAACCACTAACCATTGAAGATTTACGGGAGGTTTCAGACGACCTGATCGTGATCGTGGCTCCACAGTTGATGTTATTGGGCGTTAGTGAGCAAACGTACGCCCAGCTCGGGGAAGTGGCCGATTACCTGGGGATTAACCTCGATTTCACGGCGGCCGAGCGCCAGGACTTACAAGCCGTCGCCGAGCGCTGTGGGCTGCCCCTAATTGCCCTCGAGCCGGTTGAGTACCTCAACGAGGATGATTACTTTGCCACCCAGGTCCTACGAGCAATCAAGGCCGGCCACACGATTGAAGACCCCCTCAAGGCCAGTCAGCGAACGGGTCGGCACTGGTTGCGGCCGGCTGAAGAGGTGGCGGCGGCCTACCGGGCGGCGGGGCTTGCGGAAGCGGCGGCCCAAACGGTGGCAGTGGCCGAACGGTGCCAAGTCCACTTTGCCGATCAAACGCCGGTCCTACCCGCTTTTCCGACTCCGGCCGGCCAGGGCGTGGCTGACTACCTACGCGAACTGTGTCAACGGGGGTTGGCTAAGCGAAAGTTGGCCGGTGATCCCGCCGAGTACCAGGTCCGCTTGGAACATGAATTAACCGTCATTCACCAGATGGGCTTTGACAACTACTTTTTGATTGTCTGGGACTTGATGAACTTTGCGCACCAACACCAGATCCTGACCGGACCCGGCCGGGGGTCGGCGGCCGGGTCCTTGGTGGCTTACGCCCTGGAAATTACCGACGTCGACCCACTCCAATACGGGCTGTTGTTTGAACGGTTCTTGAACCCGGAGCGCGCCCAGATGCCAGATATCGATTTGGACCTGCCGGATAACCGGCGCGAGGAGGTCTTAAACTACCTCCACCACCACTACGGGCACGAACGGGTGGCCCAAATCATCACCTTCGGCAGCTTGGGGACCAAGCAAGTCCTGCGCGACGTCAGCCGGGTCTTTAACTTACCCAAGTATCAGGTCGACTCGCTCAGCCAGGTGATCGACCGGGTTAAGGGGCCCCACCAGACCCTCGCCGACCTGTTGGAAAGCGCCCAGCCGGTCCAAAACCTGGCCCGCGATTCCAAACTCGTGGCCTGCCTGCTGGAAGTGGCGGCCAAGCTAGAGGGCTTACCCCGCCACGATTCGATTCACGCCGCCGGAGTTGTCTTGGCCGCCGAACCTTTGATCAAGACGGTGCCCCTGCAGGCAGGTAACGAGCCGGGAGCGATGCTCGTGACCCAGTTTGAAAAGGACACCGTCGAATCACTGGGGCTACTCAAAATTGACCTGCTGGGTTTGCGGAACTTAACGACGGTGGAAACGGCGCTTAACTTGATCCACCAGCACCAGCCGGACTTTGACCTCGCCCACATTGCTTTAAATGACCGACCGACGCTGGCCCTTTTTGACCGCGGCCAGACCAGCGGGATCTTCCAGTTTGAATCAAGTGGGATCCGCCAAACCTTGGTTAACTTGCACCCGGATAACTTTGAAGAGATTGTCGCCGTCAACGCCCTTTACCGGCCGGGCCCAATGGACAACATCAACCACTTCATCGCCAGAAAGAAGGGCCAAGAGGCGGTTAACCTGCCGGCTAAGGAACTAGCCCCGATTCTTGCTCCGACCTACGGAATCTTGGTTTACCAAGAACAAGTCATGCAGGTGGCGGCGGTGATGGGGGGCTTTAGCCTGGGGGAGGCCGACTTATTACGGCGGGCGATGAGCAAAAAGAAACTAGCGACCATGGCGGGCATGAAGGAGGCCTTCTTAGCCGGGGCCAACAAGCGGGGCTACCCGAACGCCGTTGCCGAACAGGTCTTTGCCTACATCGACCAGTTCGCTAACTACGGTTTTAACCGCTCCCACGCGGTCGCCTACTCGAAGATGGCCTTTGAAATGGCCTACTTAAAGGTGCATTTCCCGGCCGAATTCTTGGCGGCCCTGATGGAAACCGACCCGGATACCAGTAAGGTCTGGGCCTACTTTAGCGAGGCTAAGCAACTAGGGATTACCACCCACGGACCGGCGATTAACCATAGCCAAGAACGGGTGAGCCTAGTCGACCAGGAGTTGTGGCTGGGGTTAGACATGATTAAAGGCCTGCGCCGTGACTTTATTCGGGCAATCATTGAAGAGCGCAACCAACACGGCCCCTACCAGGACTTGCCCGACCTGGTCAACCGCCTCGACGGCAAGTGGCACAAGGAAGCCCTCTTTGTACCCCTGATTGACGCGGGGGCCTTGGATCACCTTGGTTACAACCGGGCTGAGATGGCCGAGGGCTTAAAGTCGATTTTGGAGGGCGCCGAGTACGCCGGTTTGGGATTGGGGATGGCGCCCGTGGTTACCCAACGCAATGAGTACCCACTCGCCGTTCGCCTGGCCCGTGAACACGCGGTCCTCGGGACTTACCTTTCGGGGCACCCGGTCAGTCAGTACCAAGACCTCCGAACCAAGCTAAAGTTACCAACCGTGGCTCAGCTACGGCCTAACCAGCGGGTGCGGCTAGTCTTAATGGTGACCCGAATGAGGAAGGTAATGACCAAGCGCGAGCACAAACCGATGGCCTTTTTAACCGCTAGTGACGAAACCGGGGCCGTTGAAGTGACGATCTTTAACCGCCTCTTCACCCAGCTCGAAGGTGAGTTAAGGGTCAACGGGATTTACTTGATTACGGCCAAGACCGAGCAACGAGAGGGCCAGGTCCAACTCTTAGCCGATCAAGTGACCGACGCCCAGGTGGTCAACCGGGAATTACACCCGGCCGACCACCGTTGGGTACTCCGCTTACCTAGTGGGGTTGCGCAGACCACGGTGACCGATGGGATCAAGGCCTTGGCTAAGGAACACGCCGGTAACGTCCCGGTGGTGATTTACGACCCGGTCACTCAAAAAGCCACTCAACTGCCCGGGCAACTGTGGTTAGCTAAGCAACGGGTGGTCCAAGAGGGTTTGATTAACCTGGTGGGGAGGAGCAATTTGGCCTTCCAAGCGTTAAGTTAGGTAAACCAAAACAAGAAACCGTTTACAGCGAAAAATGCCGGAAATATACAAGACACCCACCCCAAAAGGTGCTATGATAGGCAATGTGCAAAAAGGGACTAACTAGTCCGGAAAACGCAAAAGGAGAGATGTCACTTATGAAGAAGACCAAGATTGTCAGCACTTTGGGGCCGGCAAGTACGGATGTTGACACGATTGTAAAGTTAATTAACGCCGGGGCGAACATTTTCCGGTTTAACTTCTCCCACGGTGATCACCCAGAACACCTCGGGCGGATTGAAAACGTCCACAAGGCCGAAGAAATTACTGGCAAGCACGTTGGGATCATGCTTGATACCAAGGGGGCTGAAATTCGGACGACCGTTCAAAAGGAAGGGAAGATCGAATTCAACATCGGCGACAAGGTTCGAATCTCCATGGACGACAGCCTGGAAGGGACGAAGGAAAAGATCGCCGTTACCTACGCCGGTTTATTTGACGATGTTCACGAAGGCGGCCACGTTCTCTTTGATGATGGCCTGCTCGACATGTTGGTGGACGAAAAGGATGAAGCAAACAAGGAACTTGTCTGCCACGTCTTGAACCACGGAATCCTCGGTTCCCGCAAGGGGGTTAACGCACCGGGCGTTTCCATCAACTTGCCAGGGATCACCGAAAAGGATGCTAGCGACATCAACTTTGGCCTGGACAACGGGATCAACTTCATCGCCGCTTCCTTCGTTCGGAAGCCACAAGACATCGAAGACATTCGGGCCTTGCTGCGCGAAAAGAACATGGAAGACGTTCAAATCTTCCCGAAGATCGAATCCCAAGAAGGAATTGACAACTTCGAAGCGATTATCGAAGTCGCTGATGGTCTGATGGTTCCGCGTGGGGACATGGGGGTCGAAATTCCGGCCGAAAACGTTCCGCTGGTTCAAAAGAACATGATTCGTCGTTGTAACGAACTGGGCAAGCCGGTCATCACCGCTACCCAAATGTTAGACTCGATGCAAGAAAACCCACGGCCAACCCGGGCGGAAGTTTCCGACGTGGCCAACGCGGTCTTTGACGGCACCGACGCAACGATGCTGTCTGGTGAATCCGCTAACGGGGACTACCCAGTTGAATCAGTTGCCACTATGAACCGGATCGACATCAAGGCCGAAAACAACCTGGACAAGTTTGGCCGGGAAGTCTTTGACTTTGACAAGTCTGACGTAACTGAAACGATCGGTTCCGCCGTTGCCACGGCTGCCCGTGACTTAGGGGTAAAGGCAATCGTTGCCGCTACCGCTTCTGGTTACACGGCCCGGATGATCTCTAAGTACCGTCCTTCCGCTGACATCTTGGCGCTCACCTTTGATGAACGCACGGAACGCGGCCTGATGATCAACTGGGGGGTTCAACCGTACGTGGTTGAAAAGCCAACCAGCACCGACGAAATGTTTGAATTAGCATCCAAGGAAGCCAAGGACTTAGGCTTTGCCAACGTTGGTGACAAGATCATCGTTGTGGCCGGTTTGCCAATCGGTCAACACGGGACGACCAACATGATGCGGGTGCAAGAAGTTAAGTAAGCAATTCAATTGGGGAACGTAAGCGAGCACGGGTCCCGGTTAAGTGCTTGGAGCGTGATGCGGAGTCAACCGGCTTCGCCACGCTCCTTTTCTTTTGGCGTAAATTTTTGTATTATAGGTTGTTAGTTAAGCACTAGGTAAGCGGAGGAAATGAAATGAACCAAGCACTCGGTAAAGTCGTGACGGCGGTCATGATTGATGAAAACGACCAGGACTACTTTGTCCAACCGGATCGCAACGGGCAGACCTACCGTCTCCCCAAGGATGAAGCCCCCCAGGTCCTCCACATTGGTGGATCGGTCTCCGGCTTCGTTTACGAAAACGACCAGCACCAGCTCCAGATGACGTGTCAACACATCCCAACCGTTGCCGTCGATCACTATGACTTCGGAACGGTGGTGGCGGTGCGCCGCGACCTGGGGGTCTTTGTTGACATCGGCCTGCCCAACAAGGACGTGGTGGTTTCCTTGGACGAACTGCCGACTTTAAAGCACCTCTGGCCCCAACCGGGCGACCGCCTCTTGATCGCCTTGCGCGTCGATGACCACGACCGCCTGTGGGGGACCCTCGCGGACGAAGCAATTTTTGCAACGATCGCCAACCGCCCCGAAAAGAAGATGGTCAATTGGAACGTTAAGGCGACCGTCTACCGGTTGAAGATGGCCGGTACCCTTGTCTTGACCGATAATTACTGCCTGGGCTTTATTCACCCCAGCGAGCGGGACCAGGAACCGCGCTTGGGTCAAGTGGTTAACGCACGGGTGATTGGCTTGTCCGGCCACGGTAGCCTGAACCTGTCCTTAAAGCCCCGGGCCTACCAGGCCATCGATGATGACGCCAAGCAGATCCTAGAGCTATTGAAACGTGCACCGCAAAAGCAGCTCCCCCTGACCGATAAGAGTTCACCGGAAGAAATCAAGGAGCTATTAGGGATTTCCAAGGGGCAGTTTAAGCGGGCGGTCGGCCACCTTTTAAAGGCCCGCTTGGTCAGCCAGGTCAACGGCCGGCTAATTTTAATCAAAGAGGCGCCGGTAAATGAATAAGGGGTCAGACGCCCTGCAAGCTTCACTAGTCAGCTACCAGGAGTGGTTGACTAAAAAGGGGGGCGCCAAGTTGACCATCGCCAGTTACTTAACGGACCTGCGGGATACGGCCGCCTATTTAACCAGTCGGGGGGTCACTAATTGGCAGCAAGTGGACCGGGCTACTTTAACGGCGTACTTACAATCGTTAAACGATAAGGGCCGACGAACAACGACGATTCAGCGCCGGATTAGCAGCCTACGCCGCTTTTATGTGTACTTACAGGTGACGGGGCAGGTCAACCACGATCCGGTCGCCTTGCTGAAGGCTAAGCAAACGCCCCGGTTGGCCCCGGTCGGGTTAACGCCGCAAGAGGCGGATTTGCTACCCGATCACGTCCCGGGCAAGGGAAGGGCTAAGGAACGCAACCGTGCCTTGGTCGCGCTCTTGGTGGCGACCGGGGCGCGGGCTAACGAACTTCGGGACCTGCAAACGGGTGACCTCGACCTGGAACTGGGGGTCGTCTACCTAGGGCAGTCCTCCCGGCGCTTGGTCCCGCTCAACGAACAGGCCCAAACGTACTTGACGACCTACTTAACCGCCAGGGCCGACCAGTCGGCGACCGATGAGGGATACGTCTTTTTAAATAACCGGGGCCAGCCCCTATCGCGCCAGTCAATCTGGGAGATTGTGAACGCAACTGGGCAGCGGGCCAACATTGAGGGGGCCGTAACCCCCCAGCGGGTCCGGGATGGCTTTGCCTACCGCCTGCTAGCCCACGGTGCTGATTTAAGCCTTGTTCAGCAACTGATGGGGCACCAAAGCATTCTGACGACCCAAGTGTACTTAGAGCAAGCAAAGGAGGGGCACCATGCTGATCGCTTACCGTAAGGACTACCAAAAGATTGCGATGGGGTTACTGTCACTGTTGCCCCCCTTTAAGGATTACCACCGGCTAAAAGCGGCGATTGACTGGTCGGGGGAGTCCGATCAGCTGATTTACCTGTGGCAAAACGAAACGATTGGCCAATTCACCGGGATCGTCGTGGTTTCCGTTGGCCAAGACTACGTGTTAGTCCGGCACCTTTCCTTTACGCCCAGTGACCGGGCGGGCAAAAACGTGTTTGCCTTGCTAGCGGCCCTGCAGGAGAGGTACCCCCAAAAACGGATTATGGGAACATTGACCACCCAGGGTGTAGTGACCAACTGGGCCCGTGATCGCTATTACCGCCAGGGAGGGGATTTAAATGGCTGAACAAGAACTGGCCCGCTTGGTGGGGCAACCGACGCTGGTTTTAGGTGACTTTGAGGGGCCGCTAGACCTCTTGTTACACCTGATCAAAAAGGCCGAAGTCGACATCTACGACATTCCAATCGCCAAGATTACCAACCAGTACGTTGAATTTTTGCACCAACAGGAGCAAATCCAGCTCAACATCGCCGGGGAGTACTTCGTGATGGCGGCGACCTTAATGTCAATCAAGAGTGCGATGCTATTACCGAACCCCCCGGTGGTCGAAGATGAGCTACCACCTGAAGAAGAGGATCCCCGGGCGGAATTGGTGGCGCAACTTTTAGAGTACCAACGCTACAAAAAGGCAGCGGCGGCCCTAAAGGATAAAGAAGAATACCGGCAGCGGGAGTACACCAGAGAAGCAATGGCGGTGCCAAAGAACCTGGTAGAGACCCGCTTTGCCCCGGGGGTTGGCATTGAAGAGTTACAACGGGCCTTTGAAGACGTGGTCAAGCGCCACCACTTTCACGAACCGATTACCCAAACCGTCGATCCCGACCCGGTGACGGTTGCCGAGCGGATTGAACACGTGATTACCGTGGTGACCAAGCCAACCCGCTTTGAGGACCTGTTTGAAAATGATTGGACCAAAGACAGTCTGGTAACGACCTTCTTGGCGGTCTTGGACCTGACTAAACACCAAGTGATTGCCTTGGCCCAATCTGAACGCTTCGGCCCGCTGATTGTAATGCCGGGCCCACGAAACGAGGAATACCGAAATGGAGAATATCGCACAAATTGAGGGCTTGCTCTTCATCGCTGGTGACGAGGGGATCAGTGTTGCTGACCTGGCCCGGATCACCGGGTTTATGAAACCAGCCGTCAACGAACTATTAACGCGCCTACAAGAAAAGTACCAGGCCGACCCCCAGACCGCTTTAACCCTGCTTAATAGCGGGGAGGTCTTTCGTTTGGCCACCAAAGCGGAACTGGCGCCGGTTATGAAAACTTACTTTGAGGTTCCACTAACCACCCCACTGTCGCAAGCCGTCTTGGAGGTCTTGGCCATTGTCGCCTACAAGCAGCCACTAACCCGCTTGGAAATCGACGACATCCGTGGCGTGCAAAGCTCGGGGTCGCTACAAAAACTCGTGGTGCGGGGACTGGTCCAGACCCACGGCCGGCTCGAAGTACCCGGCCGCCCCTTCAGGTACGTCACGACCCCGGCCTTTTTGGACTACTTTGGCCTGCAGTCGTTAGCGGACCTGCCACCGTTGCAAACCGACCTGACCGAAGACGACCTGGACGGGGACATCTTCTTACGGGCGCTACAATCACGAACTGAAGAAGGAAAGGAAAACGAATAGATGGCAAAAGAACGTCTGCAAAAGGTGATCGCCCACGCCGGGGTTGCCTCCAGAAGGGCCGCGGAGGGCCTAATTCTCGCCGGCAAGGTGAAGGTCAATGGCCAGGTAGTAACCGAGCTGGGGACCAAAGTTGATGGCAACGATGAGGTGATGGTCAACGGCGAACCGGTCGAACAAGAGCAACACGAGTACTATTTGCTCGATAAGCCACGCGGGGTCATTTCTTCGGCCCACGATGATAAGGGGCGCAAGACGGTGGTCGATATCTTAAAAAACGAAGGGGTGCAAACGCGGGTCTACCCGGTGGGGCGCCTCGATTACGACACCACCGGCCTCTTGGTGATGACTAACGACGGGGAATTAGCCAACCGGTTAATGCACCCCCGCTTTGAAGTCGATAAGGTCTACATCGCCAAGGTCAAAGGCCTCGTTTCAAACGATGAGATGCGGCTGCTCCGCGAAGGGGTTAAAATTGATGGCAAAAAGAGCCAACCGGCCCGGACCAAACTACTCGAAGCAAACCAACGCCAAAAGACCTCGGTGGTTAAGTTAACCATTCACGAGGGTCACTACCATCAGGTTAAAAAGATGATGGAAGCGGTCGGCCACCCCGTGCTTAAGTTGCACCGGGAAAGTTATGGACCGCTGACTCTAGCTGGGCTCAATCCAGGCCAGTTCCGCAAGCTCAAGGTCGATGAGGTGCGGGCCCTACGCAAGTTGTATTAATTTGAAATACAGAGCCGGGTGGGTTATAATGGTTAAGAATTAAATAAATTAATAGGTTTGTCTTCAAGGCAGGGTGTAATTCCCGACCGGCGGTATAGCCCGCAACCCGCACACGCGGTGGAACCCGGTGAAATTCCGGGTGCCGACAGTAAAGTCTGGTATGTAGAAGATCATCACAACGATGTTTCAACCGGGAGACGCCCTGATGGTGTCCCCGGTTTTTTCGTGGTAGTGGTTGAAACCAAGAAGATGACCTCCTGGAGGTTATACTATGTCTCTTACCCATACCCGCGTTCAGCGCCTAGCCGTCTTGGCATGCATGAGTGCCTTGGCCTTTGTCTTAATGCTGTTTGAGTTCCCGGTCATTCCGGTTGTGTCGTATTTGAAAATGGACTTTTCCGACCTGCCGGTTTTGATCGCCACTTGGCTCTACGGTCCGGTGGCCGGGATCATCGTGGCGGCCATCAAGTGCCTCTTGCATGGCTTGATGTACGGGATGTCGGTTGGCGAGCTACTGGGGGTTTTGTCCAACCTGCTGTCGTCAATGTCGCTCTTGTTGCCGTTTGCTTGGTTCCTTCGCCGGGGCAAGGGAAGTTTGAAGCGGCGCCTCTTCTTTGGTGGCCTATGGGCAACGGTAGCCCTAACGGTGGTAATGTCTTTATTAAACTACTTTGTTTTAACGCCGGCCTACATGGCCCTGTGGGGGTGGAAACCAAGCTTACCACTGCCAGAGCTAGTAGCAATCGGGGTGGTGCCCTTCAACCTGATTAAGGGAATCTTGTTGAGCTTGATCTTTGGTTTCTTGGCTTGGAGCCTGCGGGATTGGGTGGCCGCCCGGTTAGACCGTTAATTGGAGTACATTTGAAAATCACTAGGGAGTGGGAAATGACCCTCGAAAAAGACCGTACCTAGACTTAGGTCTGAGGTCACTTTCCGTCCAATATTTATGAATCCAGTCAGGGGCTGGGAGAAAAACGTCTTTTCTCCTGGTCCTTTTTCTTATGGTAAGGGCTGTTTATAGGTGCTTGTCAGGCTTGGCAAAACACCGTATGCTAAGTGTAAAAGGGGGGCTAGCAGTGAACGATTACTGGTTGGTTTTATTTGATCAGGAACCGCGGCGGTTTCGGGTAATTGAAAACCTGTTAAAAAACCGTTTGTCAGAGGCGACGATGTTCTGGGCGATGGTCTACGGAATTCAGGAGGCCGTCGCCGGTCAACGTCAGTTAAAGCGGGCGGAGTTTGACAAATGGATGAACCAGCAGGTCACGGCGGGGCTAATGGTGCAAGAAGAAGGCCAGGCCTGGTTGACCACCGCGGGGTTAGTCGAAAAGCAACGCTTATTGACTGAACACTACCAACCCCGTTTCGGTAACTGGGGGTGGCGAATTAATCCGGAACGCTTGGCCAACCGGCTCCTATTGGGGATTCAAGTGGTTTCCGAGTTTGCCCACCATAATCGTCGCTACCGTCCCTTAAACCTTGGTAACTACGAGCTGGGAACCGTTAAGCAGTGGCTCCTCAAGAGTGGGCGGGGGATCCAAGGGGCCGTTGAACAGCAGGTTACCGCCGCCTTTGCTGCCCTAGAAAAAGTGGATCCCCGCTTGCCCCAGGTGCTAGCGGCCCTGTTAATCGGTCACCAGACCAGCGGGGCAACGCTTGGTCAGTTAGCGCTTGAGCTCCGGGTGAGTGAGGGCGAAACGGCGATCATTATCCATGACGCCTGGCTAGGGTTAGGAGCCTACTTAGCCACCACCCCCGGGCCGCTCAGTCAGTTGGTGGGTCCCCTAATTTCTAACAGCCCGTTGACGACCAGCGCCCAGCAGACGGTCGCCGATTTTTTGACCGGTCAAAGCCCCGTGGCAATTAGTCGTCGTCGCCACCGTAAATTGTCGACGATCCGTGATCACCTGTTAACCGCCGCCATTTTGACCCCCGGGATGGCGGACTGGCGCACCCTCTTTCCGGCCGGGATGCTAGAAGAGTTGGCAAATCGCTATCAAGGACCGGTGGCGAGTTGGCAGTTCGTGGCGACCCACCCGGACCTGGACTTAAACCAGGAGTTTTTCTTGTTTCGCTTGTACCAAATCATGAGGTGTCAAAACAGTGACCATTGATGAACAACAAGTCCGCACCGCACTGAAACGGTTTTTCGGTTTCGCTGACTTTCGTCCCGGACAAAGGGAGACGATTGAAGCGACGTTGGCGGGGAAGCCAACCCTGGCCGTCTTGCCAACCGGGGCCGGCAAAACCCTCCTTTACCAACTCCCGGGGGTAATGTTAGACGGCTTGGTGGTGGTCATCGCCCCCCTGATTTCCTTGATGCAAGATCAAGTTGATCGCCTACGTAGCGATGGCTTAGGGCCGGTGGCGAGCCTCAATTCTAGCCTCGATTACCAAGAGCAACAGTGGGTGCTGAGCCACCTAGGGGAGCTTAAGTTTTTGTTTACTTCCCCGGAGACCTTGCTCAAGCCCGCCGTATTAAGGGCGTTGCACCGTCAAGCGATTAGCCTGTTTGTCGTCGATGAGGCCCACTGCGTTTCCCAGTGGGGCCCTGATTTTCGTCCGGAATACCTCCGGGTTGCCCAGGCCATTCAAGCGGTCAACCCCGCGCGGCTATTGATGCTGACGGCTACGGCCACCCCCGCAATCCAAGATGATATCATTCAGCGTCTAGGCCTCAATCCGGCCGCGGTGGTGCGGGTCGTTAAATCAGTTAATCGCCCCAATATTTTCCTGGCCGTCCAAAAACTAGCTGACCAAGACGAAAAGCGGCGCCGCCTTCTCGAACTGGTCAACCAATTAGGGCCCAGTGGGGTGGTCTACCTCTCCAGCCGTGAGGGGGCCAACCAATTGGCGGACTGGTTAAATCAACAAGCCAACTTACGGGTGGCGGCTTACCACGCCGGGGTTGACCCCGTTGACCGCTACCGAATTCAGCAGCAGTTCTTAGGTGGAGAATTGGACCTAGTGGTGGCCACGTCGGCCTTTGGGATGGGGATTGATAAACAAGACATCCGTTACGTGATCCACTTTCAGATGCCGGGGAGTTTAGAAGCGTACGTCCAAGAGATTGGTCGGGCTGGTAGAGATGGCCGCCAGTCCTTAGCCGTGCTCTTATATTGTCACGGTGATGAGCAGTTGCCACTCTTGTTAAACCACGTCGATTTGCCAAGCCCCGCCGTCTTAGATCAAATCAAGGCGGGCAAGGTGAAGGCCGATCTTTTAGGGGAGGCTAAGCGCGTGGTCACCTACTACCTGGACCAGGGAATGGACGGGCAGGCGGTGTGGCGCTTTTTTGCGGACCTAGAACAAAAGCGGGGCCGCCAGGTGCAACGGATGTTAAGTTACGTCGAGGAAGACAAGTGCCGGCGAACTAATTTACTAGCCTACTTTGGCCAAGCAAGTCTGGAGGCGGAGGTCGAGTGGTGTTGTGACCTGACCAACCGGGACTGGACGGTGACCGCTTTGCAACTGCCCGCGGTCAAACGGCGATTGGCTTCGTCCGTCCTCGATTGGCGAAACCGGGTCGCAACTTTGTTCAACCGACAGGGGTTGGGCTAGACACACGGCGCTTTGATGCGCTACAATCGTTGATGAAATCTACTTAAGGGGGTGTGGCACATGGCTCAACGCCGGGAAGATCAACGGAACGAAAAGCTCTGGGATAAGACCTTTACCGATAACCAAGACATCGATAAAGAAGGGCACCTATCGCGGATGGCACACCGCAAGCAAAGTACGCACAACGCCCAAATCACCACGATTTTAATCGTCTTGATCATTATTTTGGCGGCGACCCCGGTTTTATACTGGGTTAACCACCAGCAGTCATTTAATCACCCGCAACGAACGGTGAAGGTGGCGTCATCTTCGACAGCAACGTCTAAAAAAAAAGCCAGCTCAACCAGTTCATCAGCTAGCGTGAGTAAGGGGAAACAGGCCAGTAGCAGTTCTTCTGTAAGTAAGGCGGCCAGCACCTCTAGTTCATCCGCGTTGGCAAGTTCTTCGAGTTCTTCGAGTGCTAGCAGTTCGTCAACGACGGCTGTTTACACAACTGTTGAGTCCGGACAAGGGATTTACCGGGTGGCCAAGGATAATGGCTTAACGGTGGCTGAGTTAGCCTCTTTAAACGGCATCACCACTACCACGGCAATTCATCCCGGTGAACGGTTGCGGGTTAAGTAATATTTAGGAGTGAACATTTTTATATGGTAAAGGGAATTCAAGTTGCAATTGACGGGCCGGCCTCGGCGGGAAAGAGTACGGTCGCCAAGCTCGTGGCCAAGCGCTTCGGGTACATATACTGTGACACCGGGGCGATGTACCGGTCGGTAACCCTGGCCGCTTTAGAGCGGGGGATTGATTTAAGCCAAGATGACTTGGTGAGTGAACTGGCTAACCAAATCACGATCACCTTCGCCCCCGGCGACCCACAAAAGGTCTTCATCGACGGGCATGAGGTTACCCAGGCGATTCGGTCGACGGAAGTGGCTCAGCACGTTTCGACGGTGGCCGCCATTCCAGCCGTGCGGAGCCGGATGGTGGAATTGCAACGTCAAATTGCCCAAGAGGGCGGGATCGTGATGGACGGCCGTGACATTGGGACGACCGTCCTCCCGGCTGCCCCGGTCAAAATCTTCATGGTGGCCTCGGCACACGAACGGGCCCGGCGCCGCTTCTTGGATAACCAAGAGCGGGGGATCGACGGTGGTTCAATTGAAGAACTCCAACGGGCGATCGAACTACGGGATCAAAAGGATTCCACCCGGGCGGTTTCTCCGCTCGTTAAAGCCGCGGACGCCTATCAACTCGACACCACTCACCTGACCATTGAGCAAGTGGTCGATCAGATTGCCGGTCGAATTGAAAAAACACTGGAACAAAAATAGTAAAAGACTAGCAATGTCAGTTCGGATCCTGTAAAATGGTGTTTAGAGTTGATTGTTGCAAGGAGGATATTTTTAGATGGCTGAAAACGAAAACAATAACGCTATGTTAGAAGCACTTGACTCCATCAAGACGGTAAACGTCGGTGATGTTGTTAAGGGGAAGGTATTACAAATCGACGACGACCGCCAAGCGATCGTTGGGATCGAAGACTCTGGTGTGGAAGGGGTTGTCCCAGCCAACCAACTGTCTACCAAGCCCGTTGATAACATCAATGATGTTGTCAAGGTTGGTGACGAACTTGACTTGGTTGTTATCTCCAAGATCGGGAGCGACAAGGAAAATGGTTCTTACCTGCTTTCTCACCGGCGCTTAGAAGCCATGAAGGTTTGGAACGAAATCCAAAAGAAGTTTGACGATGGCGAAACCATCACCGCTACGGTTACGCAAGCCGTTAAGGGTGGGTTGGTTGTTGACGCCGGCGTCCGTGGGTTCGTTCCGGCCTCAATGATTACTGACCACTACGTTGAAGATCTGAACCAATTCAAGGGCGAAGAACTTGAATTCAAGATCATTGAAATCGAACCAAGTGAAAACCGCCTGATCCTTTCCCACAAGGAAATCGTTCAAGCACAACACGAAGAAGCTGCCAAGAAGATCTTCTCTGAATTGGCTGCTGGTGACGTGGTTGAAGGTAAGGTTGCCCGGATGACTAACTTCGGGGCCTTCATCGACCTTGGCGGTGTTGACGGGTTAGTTCACGTTTCCGAAATTTCTTACGACCACGTTGACAAGCCAGCCGACGTTCTGGAAGTTGGTCAAGAAGTTAAGGTGAAGGTCTTAAACGTTGACCCAGAACGCGAACGGATTTCCCTTTCGATCAAGCAAACCTTGCCTGGCCCATGGGATGACATCGAAGAAAAGGCTGCCGTTGGTACTGTCCTGACCGGGACGGTTAAGCGTCTGACTAGCTTTGGTGCCTTTGTGGAAGTATTCCCTGGCGTTGAAGGTTTGGTACACATTTCCCAAATCTCCCACAAGCACATTGCTACGCCAGCTGACGTGCTTGAAGCAGGGCAAGAAGTTAAGGTGAAGGTCTTAAACGTTGACCCTGAACGTCAACGTTTAGGTCTGTCCATCAAGGCGCTTGAAGAAGCTCCGGCGGGCAGTGACAACAACAATAACAACAACGGTGGTTCCCGTCGTCCGCGTCGTCGTAACAACAACTACATTGCAGACGCACCGGAAGAAGAAAGTGGTTTCAACTTGGGTGACCTGCTTGGTGACCAATTGAAGAACTTCGACAAGTAATCATAACCATCAATAAGCAGGGCCGGGAGTAATCCCGGCTTTGTTTTTGCCAAAATTTATTGAAGGGAGGAAACTTCATGGCAAATCCAGTAGTAGCGATTGTCGGACGCCCGAACGTGGGGAAGTCGACCCTCTTTAACCGGATCGCCGGGGAGCGGATCGCAATCGTTGAAGACACTCCCGGAGTAACCCGGGATCGCCTCTACGCCCACGGGGAATGGCTGGGCAAAAACTTTTCGATGATTGACACCGGGGGGATTGAAATGTCCGATCAACCCCTCTTGACGCAGATCCGGCAACAGGCTGAAATCGCGATTGAAGAAGCCGATGTGATCATCATGGTCGTTAACGTTGAAAACGGGGTGACCGATGCCGACGAGCAGGTGGCCCAAATTCTCTACCGGTCCAACAAGCCGGTCGTCTTGGCCGTCAATAAGGTTGATAACCCTGAGCGGCGGCTCGACGTTTATGACTTTTACCAACTTGGTTTGGGTGAACCATACCCGGTTTCGTCCGTTCACGGGGTTGGCCTTGGTGATATGCTCGACGCCGTGATTGAAAACTTTGCCGAAAAGGACGCCGAAGAAGAAGACGACCGGATTCGCTTTTCCTTTATCGGGCGGCCCAACGTCGGTAAGTCCTCGCTCGTTAACGCCATTCTAGGCGAAAACCGGGTGATCGTTTCGGACATGGCCGGGACCACCCGTGATGCGATTAACACCCAGTTTACGGCGAAGGACGGTCGCGAATTCACGATGGTCGACACGGCGGGGATCAAAAAGAAGGGTAAACTCTACGAAAATACCGAGCGTTACGCCCTAATGCGCTCAATGCGGGCGATCGATGACTCCGACGTCGTCTTAGTCGTGTTAAACGCCGAAGAGGGGATCCGGGAACTCGATAAGCACATTGCCGGCTACGCTCACGAGGCGGGACGGGCGGTGATCATCGTCGTCAACAAGTGGGACACGATCCCGGACCGGGACCAACGGACGATGACCGACTTTACCAACCTGATCCATCACGAATTCCAGTACCTTAGTTACGCACCGATCGTGTTTGTGTCGGCCAAGACCAAGCAACGGCTGTCCCGTTTACCGGAGATGATTGAAGAGGCCTACGATCACCAACACCGGCGGATTCAATCGGCGGTCTTAAACGACGTCTTGATGGATGCCCTGGCCGCTAACCCAACCCCATCGTCTAACGGCCGGCGCCTGCGGGTTTACTACGCAACTCAGGTTGCCGTGGCGCCGCCGACCTTCGTGATCTTCGTTAACGATCCGGACCTGATGCACTTTTCATATGCCCGCTACTTAGAGAACCGGATCCGGGCGGCCTTTGACTTTACCGGGACCCCAATTCGCTTAATCAAACGCCGGCGCAAGTAGTAAGAAACCGCTTGCACAAGGATTGAGGGGGGAAATTTCCCGGAAAATGGCAAAAATGGTAAAAACCCCGGGAAATGCCTTGCTAACGGGGTTTGACTATGCTAATCTAGTTTTTGAAATAATGCGAAGGTTCGTCATTGTTTCGTTAATTTTGGACCACTCAAAGTTAACAATCACTGGATCACCCCCCGTGGAGTGATCGTTAGTGGGAGGTGAAAGTGACATGGCAAACAAGGCAGAATTAGTTACCAACGTTGCAACTGCAACCGGTCTGACTAAGAAGGATGCAACCGCAGCTGTTGACGCAGTTTTCAGCTCCATCCAAGCTTCCTTGGCTAAGGGTGAAAAGGTTCAACTGATCGGCTTTGGTAACTTCGAAGTTCGTGAACGTGCTGCCCGCAAGGGTCGTAACCCACAAACTGGTCAAGAAATCCAAATTCCTGCAAGCAAGGTTCCGGCATTCAAGCCAGGAAAGGCGCTTAAGGACGCCGTTAAGTAAGCTTTACTTAGCGTAAACGAGGGGCTGTGACAAGTACGTCACAGCCCCTTTTAAGGTCAATTAGAAAGGGGTAACACCGTGACCTATTCAGAACAAATGTTAGACCACATTGAAGAAGGTGCCATGGACCAGGCCCAAAAAGACTTCGCCTGGGCCCTGCGGAAGGATGACGATGACACCCTCTACAGCTTGGCGGAAGAGCTTTACGCACTCGGGTTGACCAACCAGGCCCAGCGGACCTATTTAAAGCTTTTGGACCGCTACCCACAAGAGGATGAGTTACGAACCGCCTTAGCCGAAATTGCCATCGACAATGGCGACAATGACGAGGCCCTTTCCTACCTATCCCAAATTCAACCCAGCTCGCCGGCTTACCTGCAGTCGCTGCTGGTGCAAGCCGACCTCTACCAAACCGAGGAGCAATTTGAAATTACGGAGGCCAAGTTAAACGAGGCCTACCGGATGGCGCCCGACGAACCCGCCGTCTTGTTTGCCCTGGCCGAGTACTACTACCTAATCGGTAAGTTCCAAGAGGCCATTCCCTTTTACTTCGCCCTGATTAAGGCGGGCCACCTCGAATTCGCGAAGGTTGACATTGCCGGACGGTTGGGGACCGCTTACGCCCAGCTCGGTAAGTTTGATCAGGCACTGGGTTACTTAAAGCAGGTAGCGCATGGTTATCAAACCAGTGACATCCGGTTTCAGACCGGGTTGACCCAGTTAGCCCTCCACCAGCTCAAGGAGGCCATCATCACCTTCAAGGAGCTAGCAGAAGACGATGGCCAATACGCCTCGGTCTACCCGGCCCTGGCCCAAGCGTACGCCGAAGAGCACCACTACGCCCAGGCCCTGACCACCCTGCAAGAGGGATTGGCGGTTGACCAGTACAATGAGCACCTGTACGCCCAAGCAGCCGAGATGGCTAGCCACGTTGGCGATACGGAATTAATGGCGACCTACTTGAAGCGGGCCCACGAACTGGATCCGGATAACCAAACCATTACCCTCCAGTATTCCAACTTCTTGCTTCACCAAGGTCAAGACGACGAGAACCTCGCCCTCTTGGCACCGCTGGTGGACGAAAACGATGATCCCCAAGTTGAGTGGAATCTGGCCCAGTCGTACTTGCACAAAGAGGACTTTGACGGGGCCAAGCAAGCTTTTGAAGCGGCCGCCCCGGCCCTGAGTAATAACCCAACCTTCTTGCGTCAGTTGATTGAGTTTTACCAGGAAATGGGGATGCGCCCGCAGTTGCGGGAGGCCGTTGAGCACTACCTGGCGATTGATCCGGCCGATAGCGAACTACAAGAACTCTTAGAACAACTGGACGAAGACTACTAACCAGATAACGGAAACCCGTGAGAAACGGGGCATAAAGCAAAGCAGAGCCCAAGAGAAAGCGCCGCTTCCTCTTGGGCTCTGCTTGTATTTCCAAACGTTAGTGGCCAATCACCCTAGTCTTTTTCCGCCGATTGTTCCGCCCTGTCTTGATTAAACAAGAGCCGGCGGTAGTAGAGCAAGGAGGCCGGGTCAATGCGCAGGACCTCCATTAATTGCTGGTCCGACCAGTCCCGGTGGAGGCGGAGTTGGTTTAAGACGTAACCCTGGTGGAGGTTACGGGGGGCCAGCGAAAAGTTGGTTAACGACTCGTCGGCCTTGAGGTACTTATGGAGGCCCGCGTTGGTAAGGCGTGGCTGATCGTGGTTAAGCCGGGTCTTTAAGAAGGGGTCGGCACATCCCTGCAGCTCTTCTAAGGGTTGATGAAAAGTGGCAAAGGCGGCTAAGAAATCTGCTTCGGCTTTGGTTTGGGGAGTCAGCCGTTGCAGTTGTTGGCCAAAGTCGGGTGCCAAGAATTCGCCGACCGTGTAGCCCTTGGCCGAGAGGAATAGGGTTAAACGGGTGTAGAAGTGGAGTTGGTCACTTTCCAATAATTGGTCGAGTTGGTTAACCCACTTGGGGCTGACCTTCACCGCCGGGCGGGGGAGGGCCCCGTGCAGGGTTAGGGTCGGGTAACCATGGATCAGTTGGTGAGTGAAGAGGTAGCGAAAGTAACGGTTGAGGTGGGATAAAATCTTATTGGTGGTCGCCAGCGTCGCCGTCCGGTCGTCTTTGAGGTAGTTAAAAAAGGCCCGGACGTCGGTTTCGGTGACCGCGTCCACCTGGGGGTCGTGGGCAAAGGCGGGGCGGTTAGCACGCAAGAAGTCAAAGAAGCTGGTGAGGCTGGTGGCATAAGTTGCCACCGTCAGCGGCGCCAGTCCCTGTTGGATTAAAAAATTTTCAAACGGTTGTTGGTAGGGGTAATGGTCTGCCATAAGAACACCTCCAAGTAAGCAGATATTTACTATAACTATACACCCACTCAAACAAATCGCCAACACCCTAACACGACCAGCCAAAATTTGCTAGAATAGATTAATTGGGTGCTGAGCAAGTAGTAATTGTTCGCACCTTAAATTTGGACGAAACGGGGCTTCACCATGAAAATTGAGACGCTGCCGGCGGAATTTGAACCGGCCCGCCCAATCCTTTCGCGCATTGAAGAAGCTGGCTTTGAGGCATACTTTGTCGGCGGCTGTGTTCGCGATACGATTTTAAACTTACCCATTCATGACATTGACATCGCCACCTCGGCCTACCCGGCGGAGATCAAACAGATCTTTTCGCGGACGGTAGACACCGGGATTGAACACGGGACGGTGATGATTTTAGATCACGGGACTGGTTATGAGACGACCACCTTCCGGACCGAGTCGGGTTACCAAGATTTCCGGCGTCCGGATTCCGTTACCTTCGTGCGGTCTTTAAAAGAAGACTTACAGCGCCGGGATTTTACGATTAACGCCTTGGCTTTAAAAGAGGACGGGACGGTGGTGGACCTTTTTGACGGGTTAGGGGATTTAAAGCGCCACTTGATCAAGGCGGTTGGTGATCCGGCCGAGCGGTTTCACGAGGATGCCTTGCGAATGATGCGGGCGGCCCGGTTTGCCGCCAAGCTTGGTTTTCAAATTGAGCCGGGCACGCTGGCCGGGATGTCACAAAACGCGGCCCTGTTGGAAAAGATCGCCGTTGAACGGATCCAGGTCGAATTCGAAAAGTTACTCCTTGGTAAGGCGGTCCAAAACGGTTTGGCTGCCATGTTAGACACCAAGCTGTACCTGCATTGTCCAGGACTGAAGGAGGGTGGCCAAGGGCTCCAATATTTGGCTCAGCAATCACTGATGTTAAACAACGCCACGCAGGCTTGGGGAGCACTTGCAATCTGCTTGGGCCTTGATAAAAACCAGCTGCGCCCCTTCTTAAAAGGGTGGAAGCTATCGAATGGTTTGATTACCGCCGTTTCTCGGGCCGTTCCACTGGTGGAAAAACTGACGACTAAGGCGGCTGGGGCAAGCGATCTTTACCAGGCAGGTCAGCAAGCGGTGGCAGACGCCGTCGTGATCGCCAACTCCCTGGGTGGTCAGGTCGATCCACAGGCGGTTCAAGCAGCGTACCAGGCTCTACCAATTAAGGAGAGCGGCGAATTGGCCATAAACGGGGGCGACCTAATTAAAGCGGGGGTTAAGCCGGGGCCAGCAATGGGCAAGACCCTCACCACCCTGACTAAACAAGTGGTTGAAGGTCAGCTGGCCAATGATTACCAGACCCTATTAAAGGCGGCGGGCGAGCTGTTAAAGGCGTAGTAAGGAGGAAACATGCAAACATTACGTGCGGATAATTTAACGAGTCGTTACGGCGAAAAGGTGCTCTTTGAAGACGTGTCCTTTTTGATTAACGAGGGCGATCGGATTGGCCTGATCGGTACTAACGGTAGTGGGAAGACCAGCCTCTTGAACGTGATTGCCGGGCAAACCGGTGCCGACGCCGGCCAGATCACTAAGCCGGGGGACTACACGATTGGCTACCTGATGCAGCAGCCGAGTTTTGACCCGGATTTGTCGATTACCGATGCCGTTTTTGCGGGCAGCCAGCGGGTCTTTCAAACAATTCGCAGCTATGAAGCGGCCCTCACGGAGTACACTAACCACCCCGAAGATGCGGCGGCGGCCGATCGCTTTGCCAAGCTGCAAGCGGCCATGGACCAAGAGGACGCGTGGGATGCGGATTTCCGGATTAAGACGATCCTGACCCAACTTAAAATCACCGACATGGACCAGAAGATGGGGGAACTGTCGGGGGGACAAGTGAAACGGGTTGGCCTAGCGCAGGTCCTGATTCAAGAACCGGACCTCCTGATGCTTGATGAACCGACCAACCACCTGGACCTGGCCTCAATCGTGTGGCTCCAAGAATACCTAGCCGCATACAAGGGGGCTGTTTTGGTGGTCACCCACGACCGTTACTTCTTAGATCAAGTTACTAACCACATTTGGGAATTGGCCTACGGGGTCATGCACCACTACGACGGCAATTACCAAGCCTTCGTCGAAAAGAAGGCCGAACGCCTCGAACTCTCCCAGGCTAGTGAACGCAAGAAGCAAAACCTGTACAGAAAGGAACTGGCTTGGATGCGCCACGGCGCCAAGGCCCGGTCCACCAAGCAAAAGGGGCGGATCAACCGCTTTAACGAGCTCAAGGGCTCCCTGGGTCAGGTGGAAACGGACGAGGACATCGCCATTGACCTGGGTTCACAACGGCTCGGGAAAGACGTCATCGAACTAAAGGGCGCCAACCTGTCCCTTGGCAAACACCACATCTTACAGGACTTCAACCTGCTGGTTCAGGGTGACGACCGGATTGGGATCACCGGTGAAAACGGGGCCGGGAAAACCAGCCTCCTCAACGTCATCGCGGGGCGGGTTCCGCTGGCTTCCGGGGTCTTAAAGATTGGTGAGACCGTCAACCTAGGTTATTACACCCAGCAAACCGAGGGGGTCGACGACGACAAACGGGTGATCTCTTATTTAACCGAAATTGCCGACAACGTGGTTGATAAGTACGGTCAGCGCGTTGACGTGACGAAGTTACTGGAGCGCTTCTTATTCCCCCGCTTCATGCACGGGACCCTAATTCGGAAGTTATCCGGGGGTGAAAAGCGGCGCCTCTACCTGTTAAAAATCCTGATGCAACAACCAAACGTCTTACTCTTGGACGAACCGACGAATGACCTAGACATCGGCACCCTGACCGTCTTAGAGGATTACCTAGACGATTTTAGTGGTACCGTGATCACGGTCTCGCACGACCGCTACTTCTTGGACCGGGTGGCCGACGACCTGTTGATTTTCAAGGGGCAGGGGCAAATTGAGCGCTACACCGGGCGTTTTACCGATTACCTAGCTAATCAGGTTCAAACGACGGTCCCGGCTAAAAAGGCGCCGGTAGAGAAAAAGCCGGGTGCCAAACAAGCGGAGAAAAAGGAAAAGACCAAGTTGACCTACGCCGAACAACTGGAGTGGGAAAAGATTAACGAACAAATCGACCAGTTAGCCAGTCAACAAGAAGAGATTGAAACGGCAATGGCCATAAATGGTGATAACTACGAGAAACTGGCTAAGTTACAGGCCCAGTTAAACCAGGTCACCAAGGAGCTCGATGATAAGACGGCCCGTTGGGAATACCTAAGCGATTACGTGGATTAGAGTTGCCGGTAATCCAGTTGAGATCTGTTACAATTAGACCCAATTGAACAAAAGGAGCGATTGCAATGACGGTAAATCATAATGAAGAACAGTACCTGGACCTGGCGCGCCACGTCCTGGAATTCGGTGACCAAAAGGGGGACCGGACCGGAACCGGGACCAAGTCGGTCTTCGGCTACCAGATGCGCTTTAACCTGCAGGAGGGTTTTCCGATCCTGACGACCAAGAAGGTGGCCTTTGGGCTGGTCAAAAGCGAGCTCCTCTGGTTCTTGCGCGGCGACACCAACATCCGCTTTCTCTTGGAACACAAAAACCACATCTGGGACGAGTGGGCCTTTAAGAAGTGGGTCGAAAGCGATGAGTATACGGGCCCGGACATGACCGACTTTGGCCGCCGTTCCTTGGTGGATGCCGCATTTAACGCAGAGTACAAAAAGGAAAAGCGGGCCTTTTGCCAGCGGATCTTAGAGGATGACGACTTTGCTAAGCAGTACGGCGACCTAGGTTTGGTGTACGGCTCCCAGTGGCGGAGTTGGCAAACGCCAAACGGCCCGGTTGATCAAATCAAAAAGGTGATTGAGCAGATTAAGACTAATCCCGATTCCCGGCGGCTAATCGTAACGGCTTGGAACCCGGCCGACGTCGATAACATGGCCCTGCCACCGTGCCACATCATGTTCCAGTTTTACGTGAACAACGGCAAGCTGTCTTGCCAGCTTTACCAGCGCAGTGCCGACATCTTCTTAGGGGTACCGTTTAACATCGCCTCTTACGCCTTACTGACCCACATGATTGCGCACCAGTGCGGGCTGGAAGTTGGGGAATTTGTCCACACCTTGGGGGACGCTCACATCTACTTAAACCACCTCGATCAGATTAAAGAACAGCTCAGCCGCCCAGTTCACCAGGCACCGCAGCTGATCTTGCCGGCGGAGGCCAAGCCAATTGACGAGTACCAAATGGAAGACATCAAGCTGGAGGGCTACGAACACGAAGACGCCATTAAGGCCCCGGTAGCGGTCTAAGGAGGAACAGCATGGTTAAGATTGCCTTTATTTGGGCGGAAGATGAGGCGGGCTGGATTGGCAAGGACAATGACATGCCCTGGCACCTGTCAGCCGACTTAAAGCACTTTAAACACCTCACCAGTGGTCACCCGGTCATCATGGGGAAAAACACCTACTTGTCCTTGGGGCGGCCGCTACCTAAGCGGACCAACATCGTCGTGACCCGACAAACGACGCCAATTGAAGGAGTCACCCTGGTTAACGGGGTCAACGCCCTGACCGACTTGTTAGCCAATTACGGTGAAGACGAGGAGGTCTTCATCATTGGGGGCGCCCACCTCTTTGCCAGTACCATGTCTTTAGCGACCGTCTTGTACCGGACGGTTGTTGAAGGAGACCACCACGGCGACGTAAAAATGGCGCCCATCGACTATCGCACCTGGCAAAAAGTCGCTGAGCGCCATCTTCAAGCGACCGAGTCGGACCCGGCCTGCACCTTTGAAAAGTGGGTCTTAAACGTAAAGCAAAATTGAAAAATACATCAGGATCGTGCCACCTAAAACGAAGAGGTGCCAGATCAAGTGGGTGTATTGGGTGGGAAAACTGTACAAAACTGCGCCCAGCGTGAAGGTAATCCCACCAGCCAAAAGTAAGCCAAAGCCAACCGGCCCTAGGGCGTGGTAAAGCGGGATGATGGCAAACAAGCACATCCAGCCCATGATCACGTAAATGACCGTTGACCAGAGGCTCTTTTTGTTTAGCCACAGCGCCTTGTAAATAACGCCGCCGATGGCCATTAACCAAATGACCGTTAAAAGACTGATCCCCAGCCACCCTCTAATCGCCACCAGGCAGTAAGGGGTGTAAGAACCCGCGATTAAAAGGTAGATCATGGAGTGGTCAAAGACTTGAAAGACGTGGCGGGCCCGGGTGAAGATCAGCGAGTGAAACAGGGTCGAGGCCAGGTAAAAGAGCACTAGAACGGTACCGTAGATAATAAAGGCCACTAACTTGAGCGGGCTGTGGGCATTAACGGCGGTAATGATTAAGGCGATCATCCCCACGATTGACAGGCCGACGCCCAGCCCATGGGTAACGGCGTTGCCAATTTCAATTAACAGATTCGGTTGTTGACGATGCATGACGGACTCCTTTGGGGCAAGGAGAAGCAGTGAAATCAAGGGTAACTTTTGTTATACTGATTTACGAAGGCAAACTCCTCGCAAGTTTGTGATATTATGATAACGTAATCTAGTTTTAAAGACTAGATTAATTATACCAAATTTTTCAGGAAGAGTGATAAATTCCATGGCAAAGATTAAAATTGTGGCGGACTCCTCCGCCGGCTTAACCGAAGCGGAAATCAAAGAGCATGACATCACGATCATCCCCTTATCCGTGATGATCGACGGGACGGTTTACGTTGAACGCGAAACGATTACCAACGACCAGTTTCCCAACATGATGGAAAAGGCCAGCTCCTTGCCAAAGACCTCTCAGCCGCCAATCGGTAAGTTCACCGAGGCCTTTGATCGACTGGGCGAAGATGGCGCCGAAGTCCTCTGTGTCTGCATGATGGAATCAATTTCCGGTACCGTTCACGCAGCGGAGCAGGCGGCTAGTTTGACTAAGACACCGGTCCGGGTGATTGATTGTCAAACCACGGACCGGGCGATGGCCTTCCAGATTTTAGAGGCCGCTAAGGTAATCGAAGCCGGCGGGACCATGGATGAGGTCGTGGCGAAGATGAAGGAAGTCTTTGACCACCACAAGCTGTACCTGGCGATTGACAACCTGGACAACCTGGTGGCCGGGGGCCGGATTTCCCGCTTTGCTGGTACAATTTCTAGCCTGTTAAACATTAAGGTGATGCTGGAAGTAGCGGGTGGTCAAATCCACATCGCCATGAAGGGACGGGGAATTAAGGCCATCCACAAAGAATGGGACAAGATCTTAGACCAGATGGCTAATGGTCCCAAGGTGAAGGGGATCGGGATTTCCCACGTCAAGGCCGATAAGGAAGTTGCCCGCTTAAAGGGAAAATTAAACGAGTTGTTCCCGGGGATCGAGGTCACGGTGCGGGAAACGGTGCCCGTGATCGCCACCCATACCGGGTTGGGCGCTTGCTGCCTGATTTACTACACGGAATAACGGTGGGTGGTAACCAACCCATTCGACTTACTTAGCTATTAGGTCTGCGGTTATTTCCTACTTTCCAATCAAAAACCGGCCAATTACGCAACCTTGGTTGCGTAATTGGCCGGTTTGTTGATTTAAGGGGAGCTTATAGCTCCGGGTTCATAGATGGGTTGGTTAAGAAGCGGAAGCGAATGATGTCACCGTGGTCTTGTAAGAGTTGACGTAAGTTGGCGATTTCCGCTTGGCTGAGCACACTGAGGTCGGTGTTGATCAGGGCGTAACTGTAGCCGTTTTTGGCGTTGCTCGTCATTTCCTTGACCGTTAAGCCCTGGTCAGTTAAAAGTTGGACGAAATCGAGCCACAGGTTGGCCCGGTCCTTGTAAAAGAGGGTGATTCGGTGGGGGGTGTCAAAGGGGAGGTCGACGCGCGGAAAGTTAACGGAGGTCCGGACGCTACCGTTCTCTAAGAAGTTAAGCAGGTTTTGTAAGGCCATATCGGTGCTAAAGGTCAGGGCCTCTTCGGTGTTGCCACCGATGTGAGGGAGGAGGGTGACCCCCGGTTGGTTTTGCAGGTCGCTAGCTGGAAAGTCACTAACGTAGCCGGCCAGCTCGCCATTGGCCAGTGCTTCGAGGAGGTCTTGGTTATTAACGATTTCGCCGCGGCCAAAGTTCAGGAGGTAGGCGTCCGGTTTTAGCTGTTGGAGCCGTTCCCGGTTGATCAGGCCGGTGGTTTCTTCGGTCAGGGGTAGCATGACGACCACAAAGTCGGCTAATGACATGACCTCTTCAATTGTCGGTAGTTGAACGACGTGGGGGAGGTTCTTGGGACTACGGTTATAACCCAAGACTTGCATCCCGAGGTGGTAACTAGCTTCGGCAACCCGTTGGCCAATTGCCCCGAGGCCTAAAATCCCAATCGTCTTCCCGTATAATTCGCGGCCGATAAATTCCTTGCGCGTCGCCTCGGCCAGCACTTGGAGGTCAGCTCCCGGTTCGGCCGTCAGGTCTTTGACGGTTGCAATCGCCCGGTCAATTGGGCGCACGCAACGGAAGAGGGCTTGGATGATCAATTCCTTAACGGCGTTGGCGTTAGCACCGGGAGTGTTTAAGACGACGGTGCCGTTTTCGGTGCAGGCGTTGACGTTGATGGTATTGGTACCAATCCCGGCCCGGGTGATCGCCAGCAGTTGGTCGTTGATCAGGGCATCGTCAACCTGGGAGCTACGAACCAACAGGGCGTTCGGAGCGTCCGTGTCAGAAATTTGAAGTAGATCGTGGGCAAAATCGCTTAATTCAAATTTATCAATTGTTTTTACTTGGTACATAATTGCTCATTCCTTTAAGATGGATTATAAAGTAAGTATAAACCAAACCGAAAAGAGGGAATTACTAAAATGCACATCGAATTTCCAAAGTTAAAGCGAGACGAACCAACCCTGGGTGAAGGGGTCCAGGTTAACAAGACCACCTTTGGCCAGTGGGTGGAACTAGGCGACCGGACGTTAGCCGATAACTGCACGATTGGGGACTACACCTACACCGGGCAAAATTGTTACCTGCAAAACAGCGACTTGAAGTGTTTCATTAGCATTGCCGCCCAGGTGCGGATTGGGCCAACCAATCACCCTTACAACCGGGCTTCCCAACACGTCTTTGCCTACAACGGGACGACCTTTGGCTTTGACCAGCCCGACGTTGAGTTCTTGGCTAACCGCAAGCAGGTCCGGACCACGATTGGTAACGATGTTTGGATTGGGCACGGTGCCATCATTCAAGCGGGCCTAACGGTTGGCGACGGGGCGGTGATTGGCTCCGGGGCCGTGGTCACCCATGACGTGGAACCCTACACGATCGTCGGCGGGGTCTCGGCCAAGAAGATCAAAGACCGCTTCCCCGACGAGATTAAGGCGGACCTAGAAAAGATCGCTTGGTGGGATTGGTCACGGGAACAATTAGAGGCTAACTACCTCGACTTCCGTTTACCAATTGAGGAATTTGTCCAAAAACACCTTCACGATTAATTTAAGCGGGGCCGGGAAGTGTGCTACAATGATTAGCGACTAACCTTTGGTGGGCACGGTGATGTCTCACCGCCCCGGTAAAATAAGGGGGCGACCAAAGCGGCCGTCCCTTTTTAATGGAGGAAGCGTTTTGAGCAAGAAAGTATGGCGCTGGTTGTTGTTAATTGTCGCCCTGATCGCCATTGGTGGTGGGGCAGCTTGGTACTTGCGTGGTGAACCGTCCCTCGTCGCCAACCAAGAGCAACAACGGATTTTAAAGAAGAAAATTCTCTTGGTTGCCCTAGGGGACTCGTTGACCCACGGCCAGGGGGATGAAAAAAAGCAGGGTGGTTACGTGGGGCAAATTAAGACCCGCTTGGAAGATAAGTATGGTAACCAGGTGACCACCGAAAACTTTGGTGTCACCGGGGACCGGTCCGATCAAATTAAGGCCCGGCTCGATAGCCAAAGGGAAATCCAAACCGGACTCAAGAGCGCCGACGTGATCGTGATGACCGTTGGGGGCAATGACCTGATGCAAACGTTAGAAAAGGCCGCCTTTTCGACGTCCTCGGTAACGGTGGAAAAAGACGTGAATGCGGCGGGTAAACTTTATCAGACTAAGCTCACGGCCCTCTTTAAAGACGTCCGAAAGTATAACCCAAACGCCCAGCTTTTCGTGTTCTCGATCTATAATCCTTTTTACACCTACTTTCCGAACGTGACGGTGATTTCCAAGTCGGTTGCCAAGTGGAACCAGTTGACTAAGCGGCTGGTTGCCAAGTACCAACCAGCAACCTTTGTGGACATCAACCACACCCTTTCTTATGGTCAATACACGACCTGGGCGGCCCGCCAGCAATTGGTCAGTCAGGCGAAAAAATCCAATAACGATCAGATCACCCAAGCGGCGGTTCTTGCAATCATGAACAACAAGGACCATAACCTAAACAACTACATTTCGACGTCAGATAACTTTCACCCCAATGACCTGGGCTACACCAAGATGACCGAGAAACTCTTTGACGCGATGGTGAAAAATAACAACTTTGAGTACCAAACGAGGTAGGATATGCACAGACAACCAAGAAAACGGAACCCGTGGAAGTGGGCCTTTCTCATTTTGGCCACTTTGGTCGTGATTTTCATTGGGGTGGTGATCGATAAAACGACCGCCCCGGTCTCCGTTCCCAAAGAGATCAGTGCCACCAAACAGGCGGACACCTCGGTGGAGGTAACCTTAAACCGCAAGCAAGTTAACGCCCTGTCGGCTAACTACTTGAATAAGTTCTTAAAGGACTCCAAGGTGAAGTACCGCTTCGTCGTCGGTAAAAAGTACGCGACCGTCATTGGCCGGACTAAATTTTTGGGGGCAACGGTGCAGTTTTCTTTGAACTTCATCCCGCAAAAAACTAGTCAGGGTAACATTTTGTTGCGCGCCAAGGGATTAGCGGTTGGACGACTAAACCTGCCGATCCGGTTTGTGATGGCCTTTTTAAAGAAGAACTATAAGCTGCCCCAGTGGGTTAGTTTAAACGTGAAAAAAGAAACGATCCTGCTGGATTTAAATAAGTACAGCCAGGATAAATCCGTGCAATATACCGCCAAAGAAATCAACATGACCAACGGCACCTTCCGCTTTTTGATTACGATTCCAACTAAATAGGAGGCCCCCATGTACCGCGAGAGTTTTTACCACTTTTTGATGACCCAACGAAACCCCAACCAACCCGATGAGGTGGAGCAGTTTGCCAATAACGCCTTTTATGACTCCGCCTTTCCCAAGCAGTCACAAGATTTTGACGAGATTTCTAAGTACTTAGAAGAAAACGCCGAGTACCTACCGTCAATGCTGATCTTTGATGACGCTTGGCGCCGCTACGAACAGAAGATGAATTAGGAGGAAAATGATGGCAACGATTCAATGGTTCCCCGGCCATATGGCCAAGGCCCTGCGCCAAATTAAAGAACAAATGCCCTTAGTCGACATCGTCTTTGAACTGGTCGACGCCCGCGTTCCGTATTCAACGCAAAACCCGGAGATTGACCGGATGGCCGGCGACAAACCCCGCCTGTTAATCATGACCAAAACCGACCTGGCCGACCCGACGACAACGGCCCACTGGATCGACTACTTTGAACAAAACGGTCAACCGGTCTTGGCGCTCGATTCCAGGGCCCACCAGGTTGCTAAACAGGTGACCGTAAAGGCCCAACAGATTCTAAAGGACCAGTTGGCCGCCGAGCGAGCAAAGGGGATGCAAAAGCGGGCGATCCGGGCGATGTGCGTCGGGGTTCCCAACGTTGGTAAGTCCACCTTGCTCAACCACTTGGTGAAAAAAAACGTTGCCGCGACCGGGAACCGGCCAGGGGTGACGACCGGCCAACAATGGCTACGTTCCTCGGCCGACTTGGAACTGTTAGACACCCCCGGGGTCTTATGGCCTAAGTTTGCCACCCAAACCCAGGCCAAGATGTTGGCCCTGTCCGGGGCGATCAAGGACTCGCTGTACCCTAAAGACGACGTGGCGATCTTTGCCCTGGATTACTTACGGGCCCACCGTACCCAAGAGCTCATGACCCGCTACCGGTTGAGCCCGGCTAGTCTTGAAGACGGTGTGAGCACCCCAGACCTGTTGTTAGAAATCACCAAGAAAATGGGGATGAAAGACGATTACGACCGGGCCAGCGAGCGGCTGATTTTTGAAATGCGGCGGGGTAAATTGGGGACCCTTACCCTTGAAGACCCCACCGATTTGGAAGCGGGGGACGATGATGAGTAAGCAATCGGTGGCCCAGGTCAGGGCGTTGCTTTCGTCAATCACCGATCCCCAGGACCCCCGACTGGCAGAGTTCAAGGAAGACCCGCGTAAGGGCGTTCAGGCCGCGTTAAACCAGTTCGCCAAGCGGCTGGAAAAAAGGGCCGAGGCGAAGGCCGCCTTTTTGAACCGCTTCCGCTACGAAAATCAGCTTTGGCAGGCCGGTCACCAGTACGTCGCCGGAATCGACGAGGTCGGGCGTGGCCCACTGGCTGGCCCGGTGGTGACTTGCGCCGTGGTCTTAGACAGCCAGTTTGACCTAGTTGGCGTGACCGATTCAAAGCAGTTAAGCCGCCACGAGCGTGAACAGTTGTACCTGCGGATCCTCGATGAAGCCGTTGAGGTTTCCCTAGCGGTCAGTCCGGCTCAAGAAATTGACCGACTTAACATCTATGCGGCCACCCAGACGGCGATGATTCGCTCGGTCAAAGCACTCCACCACCAGCCCAGCCACCTGATTGTCGATGCGGTGCCGTTAGACATTCCGGTACCCCAAACGACGTTAATCAAGGGGGATCAAAAGAGCATCTCGGTGGCAGCCGCCTCGATTGTGGCTAAGGAGTACCGGGACCACCTGATGGCAATTTACGATCGTCTGTATCCCGGCTACGGCTTTAAGGACAACATGGGCTACGGCACGGCGGCCCACCTAGCTGGCTTAGAGCAGCTGGGGGCCTGCCCGATCCACCGGCGGACCTTCCGACCGGTGCCAGATTACGTCAATTAATTTCGTCACCATTACCGATTCCTCCGTACTTAACAGTAGGGAGGAATTTTTTATGCAACCACGAGAATTTATCTTTCGCTTAAGCCTCTGTCCCGGCCTCGGTCCGTTAAGCCGGGTGCGCCTGTGGCGAGTCGCCGAGCAAAACTACTGCTTTGACAATTTGGAATTACTCACCAGCCAGTCGCAGATTACACCACGGGTCAAGGAAAGCTTGCTAAAAAACTGGGCGAGCCCCTATTTGGACCGGTTGGTTGAACAAAATTACCGGGTCCCCCAAATTACCCTGCTGGATCCCGATTACCCAGCAATCTTACGGGAAATCTACTGCCCACCCCTGGTTTTGTACTACCAGGGCAACCGGGACCTATTCAAAATGCCGGCCCTGGCGGTGGTCGGGTCTCGTCAGGCAACTAGCTACGGCTTCACCGTCTTAGAGAAACTGATTCCCAGCGTCGTTAACCACCGGATTGCCATTGTGTCGGGGCTGGCGAGGGGGATCGATTCGCGGAGTCACGAGCAGGCCCTGGCAAGCGGGGGCGCCGTGATCGGGGTGATCGGGACCGGCCTGAACCAAACTTACCCCCGATCAAACGGTGCCTTGCAGGCCCAAGTGGCCGACCAAGGCCTCTTGTTAACCGAGTACCCCCTGCAAACCCCGCCCTTGCCGAGCCACTTTCCCGCCCGCAACCGGATCATCGCCGGACTTTGCCAAACTTGTTTGGTGGTGGAAGCAAAGCAGCAGAGTGGCAGTTTGATCACCGCTAACTTAGCCCTGCAGGAGAACCGCAATGTTTGTGCGGTCCCCGGCCCCATTACCAGTCCGACCTCGCTTGGCACCAACGAATTAATTAGTGAAGGGGCGCAACCAATCTTAAACAGCAAGGACTTGTTAGCGGAGTTTGACCCCTGGTTTGAAGCCGAAGCTTAGTTTAACTTTGCATCTTTCATTTGACAGCAGGGCGCCCGTGCATTAATAATAAATGGAATAGATTATTAAATGACAGGAGCCGATGAGTTTGGCAACTAAACAAGAAAGCACAACAAAGAAAAAACCCACCCGGCGCAAAGTTAGCCGGACCACCCAAAAGAAGCTGGTGATCGTTGAATCGCCTTCCAAGGCCAAGACGATTGGTAAGTACCTCGGACGGACTTACAAGGTCGTCGCAAGCCTCGGCCACGTCCGCGACCTCCCCAAGTCGCGGATGGGGGTCGATATCGACCACGATTACCAACCCGATTACATTTCGATCCGGGGTAAGGGGGACGTGATTAAGGAATTGCGCAAGGACGCCAAGGCGGCCAAGGCCGTCTACCTGGCTTCCGACCCGGACCGGGAAGGGGAAGCCATCGCTTGGCACGTGGCGAACCTCTTGAAGATGGACCCGACCGAAAAGAACCGGGTCACCTTCCACGAAATCACCAAGGATGCCGTTAAAGAGGCCTTTAAAGAACCCCGCACGATTAACATGAACCTGGTGGACGCTCAGCAGGCCCGTCGGGTGCTCGACCGCTTAGTGGGGTACTCGATTTCGCCAATCCTCTGGAAAAAGGTTAAAAAGGGCCTGTCGGCGGGGCGGGTGCAATCCGTCGCCTTGAACCTCATCATCCAGCGCGAAAACGAGATTCGGAATTTCGTTCCCGAAGAATACTGGACGATTGACGCCGACTTCAAAAAGGGCCGAGAAAAGTTCCAAGCGAGCTTCTACGGCCAAAACGGTAAGAAGGCCAACCTGAAGAACCAAGAAGACGTCCAAGCGGTTCTACAACAACTCGACCGCCAGCAGGACTTTTCAATTACCAAAGTTGACCGGCGGGAACGGCGCCGGATGCCGCAACCACCGTTTACCACCTCGACAATGCAACAGGATGCCAACCGCCGTTTAAACTTCCGGACCCGTAAAACGATGATGGCCGCCCAACAACTGTACGAAGGGATTAACATCGGCCAGGGCGCCGCCGTCGGGCTAATTACCTACATGCGGACCGACTCCACCCGGATTGCTGGGGTGGCTAAGCACGAGGCTTCCACTTTCATCCACGAACACTACGGGGCGGAATACGCCGCCACCAAGCCGGTCAAGGGGAAGCTACAAGAAGGGGCCCAAGATGCCCACGAAGCAATTCGGCCGACCTCAGTTAACCGGACCCCGGCCGAGATGAAGGAGTTTTTGACTCCTGACCAATACAAACTCTACAACCTGATCTGGTCGCGCTTTGTCGCCAGTCAGATGACCCCGCAAGTGACGGACACGATGGTCGTCACCATCACCCAAAATGGGGTCGACTTCCGCGCCAACGGGTCGAAGGTTAAGTTTGATGGTTTTACTAAGGTCTACAAGGGGAGCCAGGGTAAGGATAATATCTTACCTAACCTAGAAGAGGGCGACGCCGTCAAGATGGTCGCCGACAATCCGGCCCAACATTTCACCCAGCCACCGGCTCGCTTCACCGAAGCCGCCCTGGTTAAGACGCTGGAAGAAAACGGGGTTGGGCGCCCGTCCACCTACGCGCCAACCTTAGATACGATCCAACGCCGCTACTACGTCAAGCTAGAATCTCGTCACTTTGAACCAACTGAACTTGGGGAAATCGTTAACGATTTGATTACCAAGCAGTTCCCGGACATCGTCAACGTCAAGTTTACCGCCGAGGTGGAAGACTCACTTGATAAGATCGAAGAGGGCAAGGAAAACTGGGTGCAAGTCGTTGATGGCTTCTACAAGCCGTTCTCAAAGGAAGTGGCCACGGCCGAAGAGCAGGTGGCTAAGATTGAGATGAAGGATGAACTAGCCGGGTCCAATTGCGAGATTTGTGGTGCCCCGATGGTCATTAAGATGGGGAAGTACGGTAAGTTTTACGCTTGTTCCCGCTTTCCGAACTGCCGTAACACCAAGGCGATCGTTAAAGACACCGGGGTCGAATGCCCACTTTGCCACCAGGGAACGGTGGTGGAACGTAAGTCCAAGAAGAACCGGGTCTTTTACGGTTGTTCTCGGTACCCGGACTGTGACTTCCTGTCTTGGGACCGGCCAATTGGTCGCGACTGCCCAAAGGATGGGCACTTCTTGGTTGAAAAAAAGGTCAAGGGGGGCAAGCAAGTCCTCTGTCCAAACGGTGATTACAAGGAAGAAGTTCAAAAATAATCTAATTGACGCCTGCCTAAGATGGTGGGCGTTTTTAGACGATTTTTACGAAAGGGTTTCCATTTCCGATTTTCTTGCGATATTTACTATGTTATAATTTTTTTAAAGTTTTGTCGGGAGGGGATCATTTGGTAATGGATGAAGAATTAGAAGCGGCCTTTTTAAAGGAACAGGAAAGACGACTCGCCGCATCAACCATCGCGGGGTACGGTCGCAACCTCAACTTTTTTCGCCGGTCTTACCAGGGCGAGTGGCCGGGGTGGGTCCACCTTTCGACCGCCCAAATTCGCGCCTTTTTCGTTCGCCGGCAAAAAGAGGGGGTTAGCGTGGCCACTACCCGTTATCAGGCCACGACCCTCCGCCGGTTTTACCACTACTTACTGGAGCAGGGGTTGGTGGACCAAAATCCCCTGGTCGGGATCCAATTTGACGAGGTCGGTGGTGCCAGGGGCAACCTGCCCAACTACCAATTGTTGATGGAATCGATCGAGCAAAACAGCAAGCGGGCGACCCTCTTAGAACGGGTCACCACCTACTTGGTAATCGAGACTGGCATGCGAACGGGCGAGCTAATCGCCCTATGTTGGGGGCAGGTGGACGTAACCATGAAAATGGTCCTGATTAAAGGCGAGGACCAAACCGAGCGCTATGTTCCCTTGCCTGATGACCTGTTAGTCTTATTAAGCCAGTTAGAAGCGGCTTATGCGACGCCACCGACGGTCAGGGAACGGGTGCTGACGTTGGCGAATGGAAAACCGGTTAGTCGTTCTTGGGTTGAACGAACCGTCCGCCGGGTTAGCGGAGGCGCCACGCCCGCGAACCTACGCCATGCCTATTTGAACAAGGTCGTGTTAGAACAACGCCTGGAAGACGCAAACCGGTTGGCGGGCCATAAGACCCTAGTGGCCACGGCGGGTTACCAACAAGGGCAGGTTCAGGATTTGAAGAAGAAGTATCAACAGTATTTCTAGAGAGGAATAGCAACGATGATTACGATCACAAACGAGCGTTTAATGGTCCAAATTGACCCCCTGGGGGCGCAGATGCACAGCATTAAGCGGCGGGGTGAGGACACTGAGTACTTGTGGCAAGGGGACGCCCAGTCCTGGTCACGCCAGGCCCCGGTCCTGTTTCCCTTCGTAGGGCGTTTGAAAGATGATCACTACGACTTTGAAGGACGAGATTTTCACCAAAACCAGCACGGCTTTGCCCGCGGTCGGGAATTTAAACTGGTTAACCAGGCCGCTGATTTAGCGGTTTTTGAGTTAGAAAGCGATGAACAAACACGGACCGTTTACCCCTTTGAATTCCGCCTGACGATCACTTACGCTTTGGTGGAAGATCAGTTAGTGATCAGCTACCAGGTGGCTAACCCCGCAAGTGAGCAGGTATTACGCTACGCTTTGGGGGCCCACCCGGGATTCAACGTTCCGTTAACGGCGGCTGGTCAGTTTGAAACGGCGACTTTGACGGCTGACCCGGCTAAAGTTTACCCCCAAATTCCTTTGGTGGGGCCATACAGCGACCTTGGTCACCCCAAGGAACTGGACGCCCGGCGGCCAATTCAGTTAAACCACGACCTCTTTGACCACGACGCCTTAGTTTTCGCCCCTTATGGTGCCGACCTGTCCTTAACCCTAACCGAACCGGAGAGCGGCCACGGGGTTACGGTGCTCACCAGCGGTAACCCCTTCGTGGGGGTCTGGTCGCAATACCCTAACACCGGGAACTTCTTGTGCATCGAACCGTGGTGGGGCTTAGCCGATGGGGTTGATAGTGACGGTCAATTGACCCATAAGCCGGCCATGAACCAGTTAGCTCCGGGAGGCGTTGCCAACTACCAATTCAGCATCCGTCCCTTTTAAATCAGTAACTAAAAAAAGACCTTCTGCCCAGGGAAACACCTAGGAGAAGGTCTTTTCAATTGCCAGTCTACTTGCGGTTCTTGAGGTAGTGGCCCAGGCCGAAGGAAACCATCGATTCTTGGCCGTGGATGATCCGGTTGATGTTGCTGCGGTGGCGGTAAATGACCACCGCCGTTAAAATACCAGCCACGGTCGCTAAGATATAGTCGTGCATCACCAGGGCGATCACGAAGATGCTGGTAATCCCAATGATTGAGGCCGCCGAAGCCATCGAGGTGATTAGCAACACCGCCACGAAGATGGCGGAGGCCAGGAGAAACATTGGCGGATTGTAGGCCAAGAGGATCCCAGCCGAGGTGGCCACGGCCTTGCCGCCGTGGAAGTGGTCGAAGATGGAAACCGTGTGACCAAGGGAAGCAAAGATCCCAATCAGCAAAGGGTTGATGTTGCTGTGGAAGAGGTAGGGTTGGCTAGCCGCCAAGGTCCCCTTTAAAATGTCCATGACCAAGACCACCGTTCCCGCCTTGGGGCCGAGGACCCGGTAGGTATTGGTGGTGCCAATGTTACCACTGCCTAACTGGCGGATGTCTTTATTATAGAAGTGTTGGCCGATCCAAAGCCCCGAGGGGATTGAGCCCAGTAAATAGGCAATGACGACCATCAGAACAATTTTTAGCATACAGACGCTCCTTTGAATTATAGCTCACCTATCATAGCACCTTTTACTAGGTTCGGCCATAAGGGAACGGGTGTTTGATTAAAATGGGCGGGGTGTGCTACACTAATTAAGTGTAATTCAGCTGGGCGCCGGCTGGTCAATTCAAAAGATGATTTGAAATTGCGGCCGGAGTTAGCTATGATAAAAAATCGAATGCAAAAATGCAAATCCGAAATGTGAGGGGGCCCCTTTGTGGCACAAGAAGAATACAAGTACGACGCATCCTCGATCAAAATCCTGAAGGGACTGGAGGCGGTTCGCAAGCGGCCAGGGATGTACATTGGCTCGACCGATGCCCACGGGCTTCACCACCTAGTGTACGAAATCGTTGATAACGCCGTCGATGAAGCCCTGTCCGGTTTTGGTGACGAGATCAACGTGACGATTGAACCAGACAACGCCATTACGGTGCAAGACCATGGGCGGGGGATGCCCGTGGGGATGCACGAAAGCGGCAAGCCCACCCCGGAAGTCATCATGACCATCCTTCACGCCGGGGGAAAATTCGGCCAAGCGGATGGCTACAAGAGCTCCGGGGGCCTGCACGGGGTCGGGGCCTCCGTAGTTAACGCCCTGTCTTCGAAGTTAACCCTAACGATCGTGCGGGACCACGTCCGCTACCAAGAGAAGTTTCGTGACGGTGGTCAACCAATCGGCACCCTAAAGGAACTGGGCAAGACCCGGGAAGGCTCGGGAACCACGGTCACCTTTAAACCGGATCCCACGATCTTTTCGACCACCGTTTACGACTACCAAACCTTGGCAAGGCGCCTGCGCGAGTCCGCCTTCTTACTCAAGGGGGTTAAGATCACCCTGACCGACAAGCGGGAAGGAATGGAGCAAGAAGAGGTCTTTCAGTTTGCAAACGGAATTGAAGACTTCGTGGCCTACCTCAACGAAGATAAGGACACCCTCGGGAAGGCCTTTTCCTTTACCGGCACCCAAGACGGGGTCGAAGTCGACGTGGCCGCCCAGTACAACGATGGGTACACCGAAAACCTACTGAGCTTCGTCAACAACGTCCGTACCCCGGGTGGTGGGACCCACGAGGTCGGTTTCCGTGGTGCTTGGACCAAAACCTTTAACGATTACGCCCGCAAGGTGGGGCTTTTAAAGGAGCGCGATAAGAACCTGGAGGGGACCGACGTCCGAGAGGGGCTGACCGCCGTTGTTTCCGTCCGGATTCCGGAGCGGATCCTGCAGTTTGAGGGGCAAACCAAGGGGAAGTTAGGGACGCCAGAGGCGCGCAAGATTGTTGATACGATCGTGTCCGAACAGTTAGGCTACGCCCTGATGGAAAACGGTGACCTCGCCCAGTCACTAATTAAAAAAGCCTTACGGGCCCGGCAAGCCCGGGAAGCAGCCCGTAAGGCCCGCGACCAGTCCCGGTCTGGCAAGCGTAAGGGACGCAAGGAGCGTAACTTGTCCGGCAAGTTGACCCCCGCCCAATCTAAAAACAGCGCCAAAAACGAGCTGTTCTTAGTCGAAGGGGATTCGGCCGGTGGGAGTGCCAAGCAGGGGCGGGACCGCAAGTTTCAAGCCATCCTGCCACTGCGCGGGAAGGTCTTAAACACCGAAAAGGCCAAGCTCGATGACGTGATGAAAAACGAGGAGCTTAACACGATCATTTACACGGTCGGGGCCGGGGTTGGAACCGAATTTAAGGTTGAAGACGCTAATTACGACAAGATCATCATTATGACCGATGCCGACGACGACGGCGCCCACATCCAAATCCTCTTATTGACCTTCTTTTACAAGTACATGCGGCCAATGATTGAAGCAGGGCGGGTCTACATTGCCATGCCACCTCTGTACCGCCTACAAAAAGGGCGCGGCAAAAACACCAAGATCACCTACGCTTGGACCAATGATGAACTGACTAAGTTGACCAAAAAGGGCAGCAAGTGGACGTCTCTGCAGCGCTTTAAGGGGCTGGGGGAAATGAACGCCGACCAATTATGGGAGACGACGATGAACCCGGAAACTAGGACCCTGATTCGGGTGCGAATTGAAGACGCCGAATTAGCCGAAAAGCGAATTACCACTCTAATGGGTAACAAGGTTGAACCGCGGCGGGAGTGGATCGATCAAAATGTCCACTTCACCATTAGCGACGACCAAGAAGCGGATGCCTTAGTGGAAGCTAAGGGCCAAGTGAGCCCCACGGTGACGACTTGGAACGAGTAAAGAAAGGATGACGCCAGTGGCTGATACACGCATTGAAGAATTAACCCTCGAACAAATTATGGGCGACCGCTTTGGCCGCTACTCTAAGTCCATCATTCAAGAACGGGCCCTCCCCGATATTCGCGATGGGCTCAAGCCGGTTCAGCGCCGGATCCTGTTTGCCATGAACAAGGATGGCAATACTTACGATAAGGGCTTTCGCAAGTCGGCCAAGTCGGTCGGGAACGTGATGGGGAACTTCCACCCCCACGGTGATTCATCGATCTACGAGGCCCTAGTCCGGTTAAGTCAGGACTGGAAGTTACGGGAACCTTTAATTGAAATGCACGGGAATAACGGATCAATGGACGGTGACCCGGCTGCCGCCATGCGCTACACCGAGGCCCGCTTATCAAAGATCGCCGGGCGGATGCTCGAAGACATTGACAAAGACACCGTTGAAATGACTTTGAACTTTGACGACACCGAAAAGGAACCGGTCGTTTTACCCGCCCGGATCCCCAACCTCTTCGTCAACGGGGCGACCGGGATTTCCGCCGGGTACGCCACCGAAATTCCCACCCATAACCTAGGCGAATTAATCGACGCTTTAATTTACCTGTTGGCCCACCCGGCTGCCAGCCTCGATGACCTAATGAAGTTTGTTCCCGGACCGGATTTTCCGACCGGGGCGATTATTCAAGGAAAAGACGGGATCAAGAAGGCTTACGAAACCGGACGCGGACGAATAGTTGTGCGGGCTAAAACCAGCATCGAAACCCTTCGCGGGGGCCGGGAACAAATCGTGGTGACCGAAATCCCCTACGAAGTCAATAAGGCTCAGTTAATGAAGCGGATCACCGACCTGCGCTTAAACAAAAAGGTCGAGGGGATTGCCGACGCCCGCGACGAAACCGACCGGACCGGGTTAAGGATCGCCATTGAGCTCAAGCGAGGCGTTGATGCCCAGGGGGTCTTGAACTACCTACTCAAAAACACCGACCTGCAAATCAATTACAACTTCAACATGGTGGCCATTGATGACCAACGTCCGGTCCGGGTGGGGCTAAAGCATTACTTGGCTTCTTACCTCGCCTTTCAAAAGGAGGTCATTACTCGCCGGACCCACTTCGACTTACGGCGGGCCCAGAGCCGCCTCCACATCGTCGAAGGTTTAATCAAGGCCCTGTCGATTTTAGACCAGGTGATTGCGACCATCCGGGCCTCCAAGAACCGCAAGGACGCCCAGCAAAACTTGGTGGCGGCCTACGACTTTACCCCGACGCAGGCAGAAGCGATTGTCGCCTTGCAACTCTACCGGTTGACCAACACCGACGTTACCGCCTTAGAACAAGAGCAAGCCAAGTTAACCGAGCGAATCGAAAACTTCAAGCGGATCCTGACGGACGAAAAAACCTTGGACCGGGTCTTGAAACGGGAGATGCAGGCGATCAAAAAGGAATTTGCCAACCCACGGCGGACCCAGATCGAGGACACCGTCCAAAAGTTGACTGTTGACACCCGGGTGACGGTCGCCGATGAAGACGTGATCGTTTTAGTGTCGGCGGCTGGCTACATCAAGCGCTCGTCGATTCGTTCCTTTAAGGCCTCTGAAGTGGGAGATAACGGGTTACGGGAAGACGATTACCCACTCCTCTTGGAGCAAACGACCACCCTGAGCCACCTCTACATGTTTACCAACCAGGGCCGCTTTATTTACCGGCCGGTTCACGAACTGACCGACGCCCGTTGGAAGGACACTGGTGAGCACCTATCGCAGACGATTGACTTGGACGACGATGAGGTAATCGTCAAGGCCATGCTGTTGGATAAGCTCAACTTACCAGGGACCTTCATTTTTGCCACCTCCGATGGGCAAGTTAAGCAGAGCGCCCTAAGTGATTACCAACCGGGTTCGCGCTACAAGACCCACGCCTCGGTAGCGATCAAGCTTCGTGAAGGGGCACAGGTCGTCAGCGTGGACTACTTTGAACCTGAACAAGCCGGCCAGTCCGTTCTCGCCATTAGCCGAGAGGGTTACGCCCTGCGGTTTGCCGTTGAAGACGTGCCGGTCACTGGGGTTCGGACCGCCGGGGTTCGGGCCATTAACCTCAAGGAGGACGACCAACTGGTGGGGATCTCCTTGGCTGGCGACGGAGACCACTTAGGGCTGGTCACCCAGCGGGGCGCCTTCAAGGAAATGGCGGTCAGTGACCTCGAAGTCGGCGCCCGGGCAAGGCGGGGGAACCTGGTCTTGCACCGCTTGAAGAAGAATCCGCACCAAGTGGTTGCCTTTGTTACCCACCCCGCTGATTTTACCGGCGCCCTTGAGATTATCACCAACCGCCCGGCCTTCCAGGACATTTTAGTGGCTGAACAACGGTTGGGGACCGCCCAGTCTAACGGGAGCTTCGTGGTTGACACGGACACCCAAGGCGTTCCGGTCACCCTGCGCGAAAAGCTGATTGCCAAGGTGTCGGAGGGCGAAGAAATCGAATTACTGTAAACCACCCTTAAAAACGCCTATAATAATGGTGTGTAAGCGCTCAATTTAGACGAGAGGTATTAAACATGAAAAAGAACTTTAACTTAAAGGCCGCCATCAAGGCGGGGACGGTAGCGGGGCTGATTTCCGGGCTGGTTAAATTAGGCTGGGAAGACGTCTTACCACCACGGACGCCTGAACGCAACGCCACCAACCCACCCCAACGCTTGTTAGAGCAACTGGGGATGTCACCGAACCTCACCCACTCGACCTACACTTATTCTGACCAGGAAATGCCGTGGGTATCGTTTATCGTCCACTTCGGCTTTTCGGTCTCCTTTGGGATCATTTACGAGGTGTTGGTCGAAAACTCTCAGTACCTAAAGAAGGGTTACGGGACCATCTTCGGCTTGGCGGTCTGGGTGGCCTTCCACCTCGGGATTATGCCAGCAATGGGGACCGTCCCGTCGGCGAAGAAACAGCCTAAAGAAGAGCACCTGTCGGAAGCCTTGGGTCACATCGCTTGGATGTGGACTAATGACATTGTCGGTCGCGAACTTTACCGGCGCCTAACCGAAGCCAAGCAAGAACAAAAGGCCTAGGGGTGTAGCGGTAGCTTTTTTGAAAAAGCCATGCACGCCCCGGGGCTGCATGCTAAAATATGTAATATCAGCGAAGTGAAATTCGTTAAATTTGAGGAGGAATCCTAGACATGAGTAAAGAGTTAGTTTTTGGACACCAAAAGCCGGATACGGACACGATCGCCGCTGCAATGGCCTTTTCTTACTACCAAAACCAATTGGGGTACGAAACGGAAGCCGTTGCCCTCGGCGAAGTCAATGATGAAACCAAGTTCGCCCTGAATAAGTTCGGGATGCAAGCACCACGGGTGGTTGAAACGGTGGCTAATGAAGTTGACGCCGTAATGTTGGTTGACCACAACGAACCAGCCCAAAGCGTTGCCGACTTGGATCAAGTAACGGTTACCCACCTGATTGACCACCACCGTTTGAACGGCTTTAACACCGCCCAACCGCTGTGGGCAACCCTACGGCCGTACGGGTGTGTTTCCACGATCATCACGGAACTGTTCCAAGACGCCCACATTGACATTCCGCAAAACCTGGCCGGGATGATGCTTTCGGCCATCATTTCCGACACGCTCTTGCTCAAGTCACCAACCACGACCGACCACGATGGGGAAGCCGTTAAGCACTTAGCTAAGGTTGCGGGGGTTGATTACGAAGAATACGGCCTGCAAATGTTAAAGGCCGGCACCAACCTGGCTGCCAAGAGTGACGAAGCAATCGTTGATGGCGACGCCAAGACCTTTGAACTGGCGGACAGCAAGGTGCGGATTGGGCAAGTTAACACGGTTGACTTAGACGATGTCTTTTCCCGCCAAGAGGGAATCGAAGCCGCTATGCAAGCCCTGATGGACGAAAACGGTTACGACACCTTTGTTCTGATCGTGACCAACATCTTGAACAGCGACTCCGACCTCTTGGCCCTCGGTGCCAACCTTGACAAGGTGGAAGCCGCCTTTGACAAGAAGTTAAACGACCAAAAGCGGATGAACCTGCCGGGCGTAGTTTCCCGTAAGAAGCAAGTTGTTCCACCGTTGACTAAGGCCTTCGAAGGCTAGTAGTACATTAAAATGAACCTAGGGGCTTGGAGAACGAGGCATTCTCCAAGCCCCTTATTCGTTTGCCGCTTTTTCGGTGCGCGAGCCGGGAAGGACCTCGGTGGTTGGTGAGCATTAAAGTTGTGCTTACTTAAAATAAAAGTAGACTAAAGACAATTGCATGGATGCCTGAACGAATAAAGGAGTGATTAGCGTGGATCTGACTTTTACTGAGGCGGCAAAGGAACGGGTGGCCCGTTACCTTTCCCCCGACAAGAAGATTATCTTAGATTACGATGACGGTGTGGGTCCGTTTTCCAAGCTGGGCGATTGTTCGCTTGCGGCCAACTACAAGCTGATCTTTGTGGATAAGGATGCTGATTTACCGGAATTTGACGCCCACTTTCCGTCCAACCTCGGTGACGTGTACTACAAGGGCTTTGACGCCCCACAATACACCGACGGGATGGAACTACGTTTTAACCCGACTTACTTCGTGATGTCCTTGACCTCGCCACACGGGGTTTTAACTGATAGCGTGGAGATCCTCGACGTTACCGAACCAGTCAACGCCAACGCCACCCAGGGCACGACCCACGATTGCTAGGAGGACGCAATGGAAGACAAGCAAGCAGCGCTAAAGAAGCTGACGCCGACCCAGTTTGCGGTTACCCAAGAGGCGGCCACCGAACGCCCCTTCACCGGTAAGTACGATGATTTTTATGAAGAGGGATTGTACGTCGACGTTGTGTCGGGGGAACCGCTCTTCTCGTCTAAGGATAAGTATGACGCCGGCTGCGGTTGGCCGTCCTTTACTAAACCGGTCACGAAGCTCACCATGAACCGCGACCAGTCGTTTGGCATGGAACGGACTGAGGTGCGCTCTAAGGAGGCCGATTCCCACCTGGGTCACGTCTTTACCGATGGTCCGGTCGACCGAGGCGGCCTCCGCTACTGCATCAATTCGGCGGCCCTGCGCTTCATCCCGGTTGCTGAGTTAGAAGAAGCCGGTTACGGTCAGTACCGATCATTGTTTGAATAGTACAGGAGTGAAAGGGAACTGGGTTCGTTTGGCCCAGGGCCCTTTTTAAATTTCAGCTACTGGAAAACGGTAGGCCTAAATTAACTAGCCCTTTCCTTTTGACCCGGTCAGCGTATAATTAACAAGAAATAGTGAATAAAGGGGGACCGTTGATGATTAATTTTCGTCAAGCAACGCTAGCCGACTTACCAACCATTGTCACAATCTACAACCAAACCATTGCCCCCCACGCGGTGACGGCGGACATGGAGCCCGTGACGGTCGAACAGCGGCGGGGGTGGTTTAACTCCTTTAGCGACGATCACCCGCTCTGGGTCGTTGAAGATGGTGGCCAAGTGATTGGGTGGGTGGGTCTGGAGCCCTTTTATGGACGGGCCGCCTACCGCCACACCGCCGAGGTGGCAATTTACTTTGACCAGGCCGTTTGCCACCAGGGGTTAGGCACTAAGGCGCTGGCCTTTATGGAAAGCCAACTAGCCGCCTGCGAGATCACGGCGGTGGTCGCTTACATCTTTGGCACCAATCAGGCTAGCCAGGCCCTCTTCAAGAAGTTCGGCTACCAAAAGTGGGGGGCCTTTCCGGGGGTGGCTAGCTTCCCGGACAAAAATCAGGACCTGGTTTTCTTTGGCAAGCGTTACGATGAGGAGAAAAATGATGAGTAAACAAGCAAATTACCAATTACTTTACCAGCAAGCCTTAGCTCTCTTTGAAGGGGAAACCGATTGGATCGCCAACGCCAGTAACCTGGCGGCCCTCCTCTATAACGGCTTAGCTGACGTTAACTTCGCCGGCTTTTACCGCGTTCAGGACGGTGAATTGATCTTGGGTCCCTTCCAAGGACAGGTGGCTTGCGTGCACATCGCCTTTGGTAGCGGGGTTTGCGGGACTGCCGCCCAGACGGGGAAAACCCAATTGGTGAAAGATGTCCACCAGTTTGCCGGCCACATTGCCTGTGACGCCGCCTCAAACTCGGAAATTGTGGTGCCAATTTATCAGAGCGACAAACTCTGGGGGGTCCTAGACATTGACAGCCCTAAGCTCGCCCGGTTTGATCAGGAGGACCAAGCCGGTCTGGAAAGGTTAGCACCCCTCTTTTTGCCCGGCGCCTGATTGACAACCGGCGGGGGACTGTTATAATTGAATAAACGAACATACGAAAGTCTTTAACGACGTCCAGAGAGGCGGCGAAGACGACAAAGGATGGGTGTAGTCCCGTCATTTAGAATCCTCGCCACCCGGGCGGGGATTTTTTTGAAGGGGGACAAAATGGAAACAAAGCAAAAAGAGGTCATGATCGAGCGGATCCCAATGGAAGCGCGCTACACTAACTGGTGGGACATGTTTGCCACCTGGGTGGGGGCCAACGCCAACAACGGGACTTGGTTTGTCGGTGGGGTGCTCGCCGCCTGCGGTTTTGCCGTCGCCATGAACGTGCTGGTGATTTCATCGGCCTTATCCTACGTCTTTTTGAGCCTGGTTGGTTATATGGGCTACAAAACTGGTCTGTCGACGATGAGCCTGTCACGGGCCTCCTTTGGCGAGCGGGGGAGCTACTTACCATCCCTGGTGAACATTACCCAATTCATCGGCTGGACGGCCGTCAACACCTTCATTGCCGCCCAGTCGGTCGGGTTAATCTTAACCCAGCTGCTGGGGTGGCCAAGTTTCGGTCAACCCGGGGGTGCCAAGGGCCTTGTGGTGGGGATCATCGTGATGAGCATCTTGCACATCCTGTCGGTGTCGGCCGGGTCCCGTTCGATTCAGATGATTGAACGGCTGGGCATTATTTTGGTGCTGGTCTTTGTGATTTGGGAATCGGTGGCCGTCTTCAAGACGGTCTCCCTGACCGAAATCGCTCACTGGCAAGTACCGGCCAAGGCGAGAATGACGACCGGGGCGGCAATTGACTACGTGGCCGCCTTCAACTTGGCCTGGGTAACGGCGGGAGCCGACTTCACCCGCTTTACGCCGAGCCGGGCTAATTCGGTGGTCTCTCCCTTCGTCGGCGCCATGGTGGGGGTGCTCTGGTTTGCCTTCATCGGCCTGATTTCAACGATTTCGATTGCCATCACTTCCGGGGCCTACAACGCCAATAACTCCGACCCCAGCACGATCGCGGCCAAGCTCGGCCTCGGGGTGATCGCCCTGTTGGTAATCGTCTTGACCTCCATGACCGCCAACGCCGTTAACCTCTTGGGGGCGGGGTCGGCCCTGTCCAATATCTTCCCCAAGCTAAACCTGAAGCTTGCCCTCTGGATAGTGGTGATTTTGGCAACGGTGGTGACCTTCATTCCGATGTTTGTCGGTTCTTTTTTAGACACCTTCGAAAGCTTTCTGGATTACGTGGCGATGGTCCTCGGACCCACGATTGCCATTATTTGTACCGACTTTTACTGGAAGGCAAAGCGCCACTACCAGGTCGAAGAATTTGGCCGGGTTAAGGGGCGTTATTGGTACAAGGGCGGGGTTAACCCGGCGGCGATCATCACCTTCGTGGTGGGGGTGGGCATCTTCTTGGCCTGCCAAAAACAAACGTTCTTTGTTAACACGGTGGGGATCACCTTTATCGACATGGTAGTCTCCAGCCTCTTGTACATGGTCCTGTCAAAATTACAAAGGAGTTAATCATGCTAATTAAAAACGTCCACGTCAACAACCAACCCGAACTCGTTGACGTCGCGATTACCGACGGCAAGTTTACCGCTATTGAAGCCGGGCTAACTCCCAAGCCCGGCGAGCAGGTAATCGAGGGGAACGGGAAACTTTTGTTGCCACCCTTCATTGATTCCCACGTCCACTTGGATGCGACTTTGACGGCGGGGCAGCCCGAGTTTAACAAATCCGGGACCCTCTTTGACGGGATCCGAATCTGGAGCGAGCGTAAAAAGTCGCTAACCAAAGAAGACGTCAAGAAGCGGGCTAAGCAGACGATCATGAAGATGGTTGGCCACGGAATCCAACACGTCCGCTCCCACGTTGACGTGACCGACCCGCACCTGATCGCCGCCCAGGCCCTCTTGGAACTCAAACACGACTTAAAAGACCAGGTTGACCTGCAGTTGGTGGCCTTCCCCCAGGAGGGGATCTTAAGCTTCCCGCACGGCAAGGAATTAATGGAACAAGCGGTCAAAGAGGGGCTCGATGTGGTCGGGGGGATCCCGCACTTTGAGTTTTCGACCGAGTACGGTTGGCAATCGGTCCACTTCCTAATGGCCCTAGCCGACAAGTACGGTAAGCTAGTTGACGTGCACTGCGACGAAATTGACGACCCAATGTCGCGCCACCTAGAAGTGCTGGCGACCGAAGCGTACGAACGGCAAATGGGCGACCGCGTGACGGCGAGCCACACCACGGCGATGGGTTCGTATAACGACGCGTACACCTACAAGTTGTTCCGACTCTTGAAGATGAGCGGGGTTAACTTCGTGGCTAACCCGCTGGTGAACGTTCACCTGGGCGGGCGCTTTGATACCTACCCGAAGCGGCGTGGCGTCACCCGGGTCAAGGAGCTCGACGCCGCCGGGATCAACGTTTCCTTTGGTGAAGATGACGTCCAGGACCCGTGGAACCCGCTGGGTGATGGTAACATGCTCGACGCCGTGACGATGGGGGTCTACATTGCCCACCTGATGGGTTATTCCCAGTTGCAAGACTCGTTTAAGTTTGTGACGACCAACGCGGCCAGGACCCTGCACATCGAGGACCAGTATGGGATTGAGATCGGTAAGCCCGGCGACTGCATCTTATTAAACGGTCAGGACTTCTACCAGGCCCTAAACCAACACGCCGAAGTCCTGTACAACATCCGCCACGGACGTGTTCTGGCCCAAACTAAGCCGGCCGAGACGACGATCCACTTAAATTAGGGCGTTCGGAAATGACGCCGCCGATCCGTTGAATGATCTAATGGTAAACGGTTTCTTTGATTAGACGGATTGTAATAAAATTGCAAAAAGTTGCATTTTAGCAACGCCAAGCCTAAATGAGAATGTTATAATGTTGCCATAGCTAAGATGAAAGGAAGACGAATGTTTATGACAGAAACTCACCAATCCGTTCGTACTGACGCCCTATATATGAATCCTGACCGGGGGATTGCCACCCTCGACTTCAGTAAATACTATGTTAACAACTTCTATAATCTCATCAATTCGAAGGGATTAGTTGAGATCATCCGTCTTTACCTGACCTCATCGCACCACACTAAGGACGCAAAGGGGATCGAAAACGTCTCCGCCGAAGAGTACGTGGCGATCCTAAAGAAGGTCTTCATCAACGACGACCACGCCTACGATGACTTTACGCCTCAAGAAATCCTGGCCTCCTTTGAATCACTGTACTCCTTTTACCGGAGTTTCCTGCGGGTTTCAATCACTAACTTCAACGACAACTCGGTGATTACCCACTCCTTTAAGGAAGCCGACGCCCGGTTCAACGATTTGGTGATCCGCAACTACCGGATCATCGAAGAAAAGCTCCAGGGCTTTGTTAACAACGTTTACCGTCAGGTTGACGCCGGGACTAACGCCACCCTGCTGGTTCGCGACCACCAATGGCCGGCACCAAAGGGTTACGAATCCTTGACCGACGTAACCTTCATTGACAAGGTCATGCTGCGGCCGCCAGTGCTGATGCACACCAAGTCCAACAAGCGGGAAGGGGTCTTTTCCGCCGTAGATTACAATCCGGTTGACCACTTTGCCGGCCAGCGTCAAGAATGGCTGTGCTACCCGGCTAAGGTCGGTGAAAGCCTGATCTTTATTTACTTCCACGTCGATTACATGGTTAACGGGCTCGCCCTTTCTAACTTGTTTGAATTGGCAACGGCAGAAGAAGTTGAGGGGCAAAAGCCCGATGCCATCTTGATTTTTGGCCAAGAAAAGACGGCGGGCGATGTATCGCACTACCACTACGACAGCGACAACAACCTCTGGGTCGGCGAAGTCCCGTACAACGACAAGACGACCTACTTTGGTTACATGAAGAAGATGTGCCTAACCCTGCACAACTTACACCAAATCTACAGCGGCAAGTTACCAATCCACGGGTCGATGGTGCGGATTAAGTTCACCAACGGCAAGGACAAGACAGTGGTCTTCTTCGGGGATTCCGGCGCCGGGAAGTCCGAATCGCTAGAAGCACTGCAGGAAATCGCCGATGAACAAATCGTGGAAATGGAAACCATCTTCGACGACATGGGCTCCTTTATCCTGGATGACCAGGCCAAGGGCGGGATCTACGCTCAGGGGACCGAAACCGGAGCCTTTGTCCGCCTCGACGATTTGTCTTCTTCCGTGGCCTTTAGCAACATGGACCGTGGGGTCTTCTTGAACCCAGAACGGAAAAACGCCCGGGTGATCATCCCGGCCGACGCGTACGAAAACGTGGTGGCCCACCACGAAATCGACATGTGGGTGTACGCCAATAACTACTCCGACGGGATTGGGGTCCACCAATTTGAAAACGAAGAGGAAGCCAAGGAAGTCTTTATCGCCGGTAAGCGCAAGGCCCTTGGGACGACCGATGAAGTCGGGATGTCTTCCACCTTCTTCGCGAACCCGTTCGGCCCGGTTCAAGAACCGGAACGGACCAAGCCGATCATCGACGAAGTCTTCAAACGCCTCTTTAAGGACGGCGTTTACGTGGGCGAGGTTTACACTCACCTAGGGACCGACAAGTCTAAAGACGCCCTGCACGAATCGGCCCAGGAACTGCTAGACCAGCTAATGAACTCTTAATTGTTTAACGTATCCAATATCAGGGACCGGGAGCAACTCACAGTTCTCCCGGCTTTTTTTGTTTTTGGAGCGCCTGATTTGTTACAATAGGGGAAATGTTAAAAGGGGGTAGCAAATTGGAAAAACAAGAAACAGAAGAAACGGTTGAGGAGCGCTTAGTTCGCTTAGTTAACCAAAATCAAAACCGGGCCCGGGCTTACTGGCTGGCAACACCGGAACTAACTAGGCAGTACTTTTGGGGCCTGATGACCTGGTCGAATGGTAACTACCCCGGCATGTCGCAAACGGAGCTTTGGGTCGTTAACCAACGGGAGATGGACTGGGACGACTTTTTAGACCAGGTGGCAACCCTGATCAAAGACCACCCGCTACCAATTTATTACAACCACCGGATGACTGAGGACGACATCAGGGCCGTCAAACAACACTTTCCAACCGCCACGGTTGACCGGGCGGTGCTGAATTAGGGGGCGCACGCACGATGGAACAGGAATCACTCTTTTCCGCTAGTGGTCAGGGTGGTGCGACGCCCTTAGCTAACCGGGTACGGCCCAGGGAGTTGGCGGAGTTCTTTGGCCAAGACCAGCTGGTCGGCACGGGAAAGGTCTTAAGCGAGCTGATTGAACAAGACCGGTTGCCGTCCCTGATCTTGTGGGGACCACCGGGGGTGGGGAAGACCACCCTGGCCGAAATCATTGCCCAAAAGACCAAGGCCAAGTTCATTACTTTTTCGGCGGTTAATTCGTCGATCAAAGACATCAAGCAGGTGATGGAAGCGGCGACTGCTAACCACCAGTTTGGGGAGCGGACGGTGGTCTTTATTGACGAAATTCACCGTTTTAACAAGGCCCAACAAGACGCCTTTTTACCCTACGTGGAGCGGGGGGAGATCATCTTAATCGGGGCGACCACGGAAAACCCGTCCTTTGAACTAAACGCCGCCCTTTTATCGCGGTGCAAGGTCTTTGTATTAAGGGCGCTCGATAAAGGGGCCCTGGTTAAAATTTTGCATCGGGCCTTACACCACCCGAATGGCTTTGCCGACTTGGAGATTACGGTTGAAGACGGGGTGTTAGAAACGATTGCCAACTTTGCCAACGGTGACGCCCGGATGGCCCTTAACACCTTGGAAATGGCGGTGCTAAATGGTCAACACAACGGTCACCAGGTTAAATTAACTAACGCCGACCTGACCCAATTAACCAGCACCCGTTCGTTACGCTACGACCGGGCCGGTGACGAGCACTACGACTTGATCTCGGCGTTGCATAAATCAATGCGCAACAGCGACGTTGACGCTGCCGTTTACTGGTGCTCACGGATGCTGGCCGGGGACGAGGAGCCGCTTTACATTGCCCGTCGCTTGGTTCGCTTTGCCGCCGAAGACGTTGGCCTCGCCGACACCAACGCCCTCCAAGTGGCCACCAACACCTTTCAGGCCTGCCAGTTCTTGGGGATGCCGGAGTGTGACGTCCACCTGACCGAGTGCGTGATCTACCTGGCCGCCGCACCTAAGTCCAACGCCGTGTACGCGGCCCGCAACCGGGCGAAAAAGATTATCAAGCAGACCGGGAATTTGCCGGTACCGCTTCAAATCAGAAACGCCCCAACCAAGCTGATGAAGGAACTTGATTACGGCAAGGGCTACCAGTATTCCCACGACAGTAGCGACCACCTGACGACGATGCAGACGATGCCAGACGAAATAAGCGGGGCGAAGCTCTATCGCCCAACCGATCAGGGCAACGAGGCCTGGGTCAAACAACGTCTAGCCGCCATTGCTGCCTGGCACCGCCAACACGACAACCCCAGGGAGGGGAGCAAATGATTGGAACCTACTTAAATACCTTAGCTATCCTGGTGGGGACCGGGATCGGTTGCCTCTTACACGGTGGTATCAAGCCACGCTACCAAGAGGTCCTTTACCTCGCCATTAGTTTAGCGGCGCTGGGGATCGGTTTAGAAAACGTGGTCAATAATATGCAAAAGAGCCACTACCCAGTCCTTTTTATCGTCAGCATTGCTGTTGGGGCGGTCCTGGGCACTTGGGGGAACCTCGATGAACGCTTTAACCGTCTCGTTGACCGCCACAGCCAAAGCCAGCTGGGGCGCGGACTGTCCACCGGGATCTTGCTTTATGGCATCGGCGCCTTGTCGATCGTCGGCCCGGTAATGGCCGCCGTCAAGCACGACCCGACGATGCTCTTTACCAACGCCACCCTCGACCTGATTAGTTCGGTGATCCTGGGGGCCAGCTTCGGGGCCGGGATGATGTTAGCGGCGCCGAAGCTGGCAGGGGGGGATTTACCTGGTGGCTAAGTATCTGTCGGCGAGCTTTTTTAGTGCTAGCTTCATTACCGAGATTTCAATCGTCGGCGGTCTCCTGATCGCGGCTTCAGGAATATCCTTACTAAAGCTGCGGGAGATCAAAACGGTTAATCTCTTACCTGCGCTCCTGATACCCGTCCTCTTCTTTTTGCTCAAGAGTTGGGTTTGAGATTTAACAGAAACGAGGTCGGTGGGAAATAACCTCCTCGGCAAGTCGGACGACTAAGTTAGGACGCACCGTTCTTCGGCCTGTAAAGACACTAGACCTGCGGTTATTGGCCATCTTTCCCGTCTAACATCCGTGAATACAGTAAAGAGGTAGGGAGAAAACCGTGTTTTCGCCCTACCTCTTTTGGTAACGGGCGATTACGATCAAAAGGGTGAAGAATGTCTAATACCTAGCAACTATTTACGATGATTTGTTGGCTGAGGGGAAGTTTAAAGGTTAGTGTTTTCGGGGATTATAACTATCACTAGACACGTAGTGGCAAGGGTTTGAGCGATCGTGAAATCAAGAGCAAGAGAAAGCCCTTTCACAAAGTTCACTTTTACTTAAATGACCAAGTTTGGCGACAAATGAGTTATTTCCATCTATTTAATATAAAATAATCGCCTCTGAATGATAAAAGGTGCAATAAATTGCTTACAATAAAATTAAGATTGTTACGAAATTCTTAGGTTACTTTGTTAAAAATATGTTAAACTATCTATGAAGGCGTTTTGTTATTAGTCATTATGAAAGAAGGGTGTACCTTATGGATACGACTAAGCAAAAAACAAACCGGTGGATGGTTGTCCTCGGAACTTTGTTTATCCAGCTTTCTGCCGGTTCCTTTTACGCATGGGCCATTTTTAACAACGGGTTTATGCTCAAAGCCGGTGGGGTTGTTCAAATGGTCAACGGCGCAAAGAAGATCGTTGGTGGTCTTCCGGCAGCGTCCGTTAGTTTCACGTTTACTTTAGGCATGCTTTGCTTGTCCCTAGCAACGTTAGCAGGGATCCCGCTTGCTAAAAAATACGGGATTAAGATTGTCGACACGATTGCAGCAATTATTTATGGTCTTTCCATTCTTGGTTTGACGATGATCGGTAAGGGATCATCAATCTGGACCCTGTGGCTCTTCGGGGGGGTTCTCATCGGGGCGATGAACGGGGTGCTTTATTTAACCTCTTTGACCAACGCCATTAAGTGGTTCCCAGAAAAGAAGGGGTTAATCTCCGGGATCTGTGTCGCATGTTACGGCCTTGGTTCCTTTGTCTTCAAGTACATTGACATGTGGGTTGCCGGTGGTAACGGTGTGATCAACGCCTCCAACATCGGTCGCGTTCTCCTCTGGTGGGGGATTTTGGCCTTAGTTCTGGCCGTGGTTGGTTCCTTACTGTTAAAGGACGCCCCAGAAGTCGTTACTGCACCAAGCGCTGCGGAAGCTGAATCCGAAAACGTTAACTTCTCAACTTCCGAAATGCTACACACGCCACAAGCTTACATGATCTTCTTCTGCTTGATGACGGCATGTATGTTCATGGGACTCTTGGGGGCGGCCGTTACGAACATGGCCGCTGCTTGGACCCAATCACCAAAGGACGTTTCGATCTGGGCCGGTTCTAGTGCTGCCGCCTTCTTCGTGGCCGTGGTGGCAATTGCCAACACGATTGGTCGGTTCGTAATGGGGTGGCTGTCTGACATTACTGGTCGGAAACCAGTCTTCTTTATCACCTTCATCATTCAACTCCTGACGCTCTTGGCCCTCTTAATGACCAAGCCAGGGGACATGAGCATGGGGATGATTTACACGGTTGTTATGGCGATGGCCTTCTGCTTCGGTGGGAACATCACCGTCTTCCCAACCTTCGTTTCTGACTACTTCGGTCTTCGCGATACTTCCCGTAACTACTCGGTAATCTACCAAGGGTTCGGGATTGGGGCCATCCTGGTTGGTTTCCTGATGGCATCAGGTAATCCACTGAACCCAGGTAAGGTCACCCTTGCTAACGGGGCGGTCTTAACGCAAAACTTCCCATTACTGTACAAGGTTCTGTTGGTAATGGTTATCATCTCCTTGGTTATCTTTACGGTAATCAAGAAGCCAGTTAAGAAGGCCTAGCCTAAACAAATTAATCGCTTAGAAAAGCGCCTTTCTGAAGCGAAGAGGGGGTTGCCCCTCATATAAATGTGGTGCGCGCCACAAAAAAGCCCGTCCGGGAATTCCGGGCGGGCTTTTTTGATCCCCTTTATTCCGTTAGGGCTTGGCGCCAATGGTCAAGCAGGGCGGTTAAGTGGGGGCTGGTGATCTGATTGGCGCCGGTAATCTCTTCTAAGTGGTCGAGTAGTTGGGCAGCCAGCCGGATCGACCCGGTTAACTGGAGTGACTCGAGGGTTTGGTCAATTCGCTCCAGTTGATCGACGCCGGCAATCGTGTGGGCCAGGGCGCTCACGAATTGCTGAATCGTTGCAAGAGGAACCGGCCCTCAAGGGGACCACGCCGCTAGAGGAAGAGCTCCTGGCCGGGTTTGCCGACCGTCAGGCGGTCCTCTTACGTTGGCGAAACGGGAAGCGAGCGTTGATCGACCGCCAAGGGAGGGGCGAAGACGATGAACACGGCTAAGCGGAGTGACCTTACCCAGCCCCAACGGACCATCATGGTTGTAGTGTTAATGACCGGGTCCTTTTGCACCGTGTTGAATCAGACCTTGCTGGCGACCGCCTACCCAACCTTGATGCGCTACTTCGCCGTCAACACCTCGACGGTTCAATGGCTGACGACCGGCTTTTTGATGGTTAACGGGGTGATAATCCCAGTCAGCGCTTATTTAAGAAAATCATACCCGACAAATCTAAACATTTGTGCAGTGTCTAAAACCGGGTTGAAAAAATTTAGCTAACCAAACAATCCCCACCAGAGCCAGCAAGTTGCTAGCTCTGGTGAGGATTTATTGCTTTGTAGGGAAAATTACTAACTTGTTTGGTCCAAGCCAAACATTTCTTCTCGAAGGGCGGCGTAAATTGGCCGCCCACCGAGCAGGTCGTTGACGGTATAGGCAATGAAGGTAACGATCAGCATTGGTAGGATTTGCTCCATGGTACCAACCATTTCGGTTAATAAACAGATGGCGATGAAGGGGGGCTTTTCAATCGCCCCAAAGTAGGCGGCAATCCCGATCACGACCAGGTTGATGTAGTTGCCGGCGGCCAGCAAGTGGAGGTGAATTAAAAGGGTGGCCAACAGGGCGCCGAGAATGGCGCCGAGCACCAGGATTGGCATGAAGATTCCCCCCGGCACCGGGGCCCCGTAGGAGAGCATGGAGCCAACAAAGCGGACGACAAAGTATATACTGAGGAGGCCAAAGAGACTGGCGAAGGCGGCCGAGTGAGATGGCAGGGCGATCAGGTGGTCAATCAGCATGTGACTACCACCTAATAAGTTGACGTCCAACAGGCCAACCGGGATCACTAATAACAGCGGCAGGAGTGGTTGGACCTTGCTGGGCAGGTGAGTGCAGTGGCGGTACCAGACCCGGCTGTTCAACAGGCAGTACTGGTAGCACCAGAACAGGCAGTACTGGTAGCACCAGGCCAAAGAGGATCAGCCAGGGGTAGGCGGCGGGGGGAGGTTGAACTTAACTGGTAGCCATAAGCAGGGGCGGGTGCCGTAAACGAGCACGGTCATCAAGTCGGCACTGATGGCGGCAGCTAGGGCGGTCAACCACTCGCGAATCTGGAAGCGGAAGGTGATCTCTTCCAGTAAAAACATCGTCCCGGCTAAGGGGGCGGAAAAGGCGGCTGCCAACCCGGCGGCGACCCCGCACGATAAGAGGAGCTTGTTTTCTTCCCGGTCGGTGTGAAAAAAACGTTCACCCATTCCCTGGCCGATCGCGGCCCCCATCTGGATGCAGGGACCTTCGCGACTTAAGAACAGGCCCGGGCAGATTACCAGGAGGCCACCGACGAACTTTTTCCACAGGACCGGCCACCACTTCATCTACTGGTCCTTTAAGATCGCTTCGATTTGCGGGACCCCGGAACCGAGCAGGTCAGTCTGGTCCTTGCCAATTACCAAGCTTAAGAGTCCCCAGATGATCACGGTGGCGATCAGATAGGGGATTAACCAAAGTGGTTGGCTGCGTAAGAGGGGGTAAACGAAGCGGGCAAAGAGCATCGCCTGGTCAATCAGCCAGCGAAAGAGGGCAACCACCAAGCCGGTCGCTAACCCGATTGAAATTCCCTTACAGACGTCGGTTAAAAAATTCGACGAGAGCGGTCGGTGTAAAACGTCTTTAGCCTGGAGTTCCTTTCGCCTTCATTATACGCTACTGAAGGGGCGCGGGGGTTGGTGGAATGAAATCTGCATGCTAACTCGCCAAGTGGTGCGAGTAAAACGCTACCAAATTTTGGTTGACAAAGTTAAGCCGACCTTATAAAATGATTAAAAATAAATAATAATTCGTTAATGGAATGAGTAAGCTAACCAAACCCCAACTAGAGAAGTGGGATTGGTGGAAACCACGGGGGCGGCGGTAGACGAAGATGGTTCCGGAGCAGTTGGTGGGGTGAACGCTGGTGAGCCCCGCCCGGTTAGCGGTCGTTACCCCGCTTGAGTCTCCCCACTGGGGGTACTTATTGAGGAGTGGGGGGTGACCCCTGCTTAAATGAGGGTGGTATCACGTTTGACGTCCCGAAGAGAGGAAACTCTGTTCGGGGCGTTTTTTAATTAAAGGAGGAAGAACCATGACCAAACAACACTTAGCAGATTACACGATTGCCGTTTTAGGGGCCGGGGCCGTGGGCCGGTCGGTGGCCGCCGATTGTAAGTTGGCCGGCAACCAGGTCCGTTTGTTTGACCTACCAGAGTTTGCCGGTGAATCACTTAAGGACCTCGACAAGACCGGGATCGAAATTCAAGGCTTTGAGTTGGGCAAGTACAACTTTAAGCGCAATGGGATCGCCAAGTTCGACCTGGCCGAAGTGGTTGCCGGCGCCCAAATCATTTTAGTCGCGGTGCCGTCGGTTGGTCACCAAACCTTCTTTGAACGGCTGGTGCCGCTCTTAGAAGACGGCCAGATCATCCACATTTTATCCCCGATAACTTCGGTAGCCTGCGCTTACGCAAGGTCCTGCGCGAAACCAGGCCGGACGTCGACGTGATTGTCGGGGCTGGTCGAGTGCCCCGTACGGTACCCGGATTGTTAAGGAAGCGGGAATTGACACCAAGCGGGTCTTCTTGCGTTACCGGGCGGTTTCTCTGTGGGGGGCGTCTTTGCCGTCCACCGATCAGGAGGCCTTTTTAAAGAGTACCGAACACATTGGCTGCTTTGACTCGGTGACCTTTGGCGACGGCCCGGTCGGCGGCAAAACGGTCTTAGACGTTGGCTTTAGCAACGTCAACCCAACCCTCCACTGCCCGGGAACGATTCTGGGGGCCGCAGTGATGGAAAACTACGGCCGCGTCTTTGGTGGCAACGACAAGAGCGACTTTTCAATTTACTCCCACGTTTACACCGAGTCGGTTTCGGCGGTCCAGTACTCCTTTTACCAAGAAGAAATCGAGCTGGCCAAAAGATCGGTGTCGACATCGCTAGGTACCCCAAGGAAACCTTCTATTCACGCTCTAACATCTTAAGGCCCGAGTACATGGGCGACGGGGCCAGCGCTCCGTTTGACGAGCAGTTCCCGATGGCCTTTGGGACCGGACCGTTTAGCATCCAGGACCATTACGTGACCGAAGACATCCCGGTTGGTTGCCACATCTACCACGAGTTGGGGCAAAAGTTCGGCGTCAAGACCCCGGTGATCGATAGCATCATTACCTTAGGGTCAGCGATGGTCGGAATTGATTTTGATCAAACCGGGGTCAACCTTAAAGAACTCGGGATCGGCCACTTAGACCGGGCCGAACTGTTGGACTACCTGGAAAACGGCAACTATAACGGTAACTATAAGGAGGAAGCTTAATGAAGAAGACGGGCGACTACTTGGGGAGCCTAGCGGACCTGGACGGGGTGGTGTCAGTCACGCCCCAACCAGTGGCCGGAGCGGCGATCGGAATCATCGCCGTGAACCTGGTCTACCCCAAGCTACCGGGGAACGTGGCCAACGCTAGCACCTTTGCCTTTCCGGTCGACTACGAGGTAATTGACCTGGCGATCGAGCAGCTCTTTGAAGCCGATCCGGGGGCGGTCGACCAGATTGTTCAAGCGGCGAAGCGGCTGGAGGCCCGCGGGGTGCGGGCGATCGTCGGGGCCTGTGGCTACTTTGCTAACTTTCAAACCCAGGTCCAAGCAGCCGTGCGGGTGCCGGTCCTTTTGTCGAGTCTGGCCCAACTACCCCTGATTAAGACGAGCTTACGGGCCGACCAACGGATTGCCGTATTGGTGGCCGATATTCAGGGGGCGACCCCTGAATTGCTGGCCAACGTTAACGCCACGCCTGACAAGGTGACCTTCGTTGACATCGGCAGCCTGCCGGAATTTCACGCCATCCGTTACGGGGAAACAACCCTCGATAACGGCGCCTTAAAACGGGCCCTGGTCCAAAAGGCGGTAGCGGCCGTCAAACAGGACCCGAGCATCGGCTCCCTCCTCTTGGAATGTAGCGATTTACCCCCGTACGCGGCCGCCATTCAAGCGGGGGTCGGCTTGCCGGTCTTTGACTTTATCACCTTAATCAACTGGTTGCACCAGTCGCTGTGCCAGCGGCCATACTACGGATTCATCTAAATAAAAAAGAGGCTAAGGGAAAGTGGTGCTTTCCCTTAGCCTCTTTTTAGGATTAAAAGTTAATGGTGCCAGAAACCAAGCCGTATATCCCGGCCAGCGCCATCAGGGTAATGGCAAGCCAGGTTATTTTTTCTACGATGGTGAAGGGGCGTTGCTGTTCTTTTTTCCCCTGGTAAAAGAACCAAAAGCCGGTTTCCCAGACGATCGCGCTCAACAAGAGGTACTGTAAGCCGGCCCCGTAGAGCATGAAGACCGTAAAGGCCAGGGCTAATAAGGCGGCGATCCCGGACCGCACCCGTTCGGCACGGGAACGCTGGGCAAACCCGGTGCCCGCCAAGACGCTCTTGACGGCGTAAAGGGAAACGAACAGGTAGGGAACGATCGAAAGCGAGGTGGCAAACTTCAAGAGGACCAGGTAACCGGCGTTGGAACAACCGGCCACGATCATTAACGCCTGGGTTAACCCCGAGGTGACTAGCAGGGCGTTTTGCGGGGCTTCGTGCTTATTTAGGCGGTTTAACCACTTGGTTGCCGACCCGGAGCGCCCAGTCAAACGGATCTCTTCGGAACACAGGGTGATCCACGCGAGCAGGGCCCCAGTGACCGAAACAATTAGGCAGACGTTAATCAGGGTGCTCCCCCAGTTGCCGACCATCTGAGCCATTAAGCCGGCCATCGAGGGGGTGTGAAGTTGGCTGATCTGGCTGGGCGCCAGTAAGCCGAGCGATAAAACGCTGGTCCCGACCAAGAGGAGGATAATGGCTAAGGAGCCGAGGGTGGTTGCCTTGGCCACGTCTGACAGACGTTTGGCCCGGGTGGCGTAAATCGTGGCCGATTCCAGGCCAATCAGCGTCCACATCGCCGATAAGAGGACGGATTTGGACTGGGCAAAAATTGAGACCTGGTGCCAGTGGTGGCTACCGGCGTCGAAAACCCTGGTGGAGGCAAAAGACGCCCAGAAGGTCGGGGCGTGAAAGTTGAGTAAGGCTAAGATGATAAAGGCAGCCAGGGGGATGATCTTGATCACGGTGGTGACGTTGTTAACCACCGTACTGTCCTTAACCCCCTGGGCAACCAAGAAGGTGATGAGCCACAAGAGGACGGAGGCGGCGACCACCGCCGGCCAGGTGGTCCCGTCACCAAAGAAGCGGAAGAGGGTAAAGCCACCGAAGGCCGAAAAGATAACGGTCAGGTACGAGGCGTTACCGACTGCGTCGCCGATTCCGTGGCCGTAATTGGCAATGAAGCCGCCGAGGTGACCAAAGAGGGCCTTGGACCAACCGTAGATCCCGTCGTCGATTTCCGGTTGCTGGAGGGTGAGGTTGCGGTAGACGCTGGTCAAGGCAAACATTCCCACCGCCACGATTGCCCACCCGATTAAGATGCCGAGCGGGTTAGCGTTGGCCGTCATGGTGGCCGGCAGGGCAAAGATCCCCGAGCCGATCGTTCCGCCAATAATCAGGGCGACAAGCCCCCCTAAACCAACCTTATTTTTGATTTCCTTACTCATGTTTGTCTTCACCTTTTTCATCAATTCTCTGTTAATTTGCGTGGATATGCACACAAATTATTAATTATACAAGAACCCGGTCAAAAGGTAAATAAGATGGTGGAAAAAACATAAGCAAACGGGGCCCAGGCACAATGCCTCAGCCCCGTTTTTAGGAGTGTAAATTAATGGTTGTTACCTAATCTAGGTCGACGGGCACCACCCAGCCAAACTTGTCTTCGACGTCGCCGTTTTGGACGCCGGTTAAGTAGTTATACAGCTTGGTCGTCACCGGACCGGTTTCGGTTTCGGAGTAAAAGACCTGCTTTTTCCCCTTATAGGTTAGGGAACCCACCGGGGAGATGACGGCGGCCGTCCCCATTGCGCCGGCTTCGGCCAGGTCGTCTAAGTGGTCGACTTCCAGTTGCTTTTCGACCGGGTTAAGCCCCAGTTCTGCAGCCACTTGTAGCAACGAGCGCTTGGTGACCGATGGCAGGATTGACTCCGATTTAGGCGTTACGAACTGGCCGTCCTTAGTGACCCCAAAGAAGTTGGCACCGGAGAATTCGTCAACGTACTTGTGCTCGCGCGGGTCTAGGAAGAGGCAGTCGGCAAAGCCGGCCTTCTTGGCTTCCATTTCCGGCAGGAGGGAGCCGGCGTAGTTTCCGGCCGTCTTAGCTTGCCCGGTCCCGGCGTAAGCGGCCCGGTCGTACTTGGAAACCGTGAATGGTACCGGGTTTAGTCCCTTGACGTAGGCGCCAACCGGGGTGGCGTAAACGCGGAAGGTGTAGGTGTTGGACGGTACCACACCGACCACCGGCTGGGTGCCGACCATGAAGGGGCGCAGGTAAAGGGTGCCGCCGGAACCGTACGGCGGGACAAATTCCTGGTTGGCCTTGACGACGGCCTTGACCGCTTCTAAGAACTTCTCTTCCGGGTAGGGTTCCATCATCATTCGTTTGGCCGAGTTAACCATCCGCTTGGCGTTTTGGTCGGGGCGGAAAAGGTTGACCTGGCCGTCCTTGGTCCGGTAAGCCTTGAGGCCCTCAAAGACCTCCTGGCCGTAGTGGAGGACCTCGGCGGCTTCGTTCAGGGTTAAAGTTGATTCGGTCGTCAGGTGGCCACCTTGCCACTGGCCGTCCTTGAATTCCTCCGTCCAGCTGTAGGGGAGGTCGTGGTATTCAAAGCCAAGGTTGTTCCAGTCTAAGTCTTCTACGCGGGTCTTTGTCATGGTAATTCCTCCTTAAAGTGGGTGACGCCTACGCCGGACGCCGTATGAATTATGCAGTGTGCATTGCAATGGCAATATGTGTAATCGGTTGGCGTAAATATGTGTAGTGATGGGTGCCAATGTTTTGAATATGAATCTCTGAAATGTCTGCTTCCACAACTCATCACCTTTCCTTCGTTAGTTTGGTTGAACAAAAAAAACGCCCTACTAGCATTGCTAATAGGACGACTTATACCGTGGTACCACCTAAGTTCGCTTGAAAAATCAAGCCTCAAACGTACGATCGCTCATACGCTGCACGATAACGGGTGCCACCTTGCTCCCTTACCAATCGGGGAGCCCGCTCAAGAATGATCTTCAGCAATCAGGCGCCTTCCCGTTTCACCGTTACCGGGCTTCTCTTAGCGCACCAGTCATGCTTACTGTTTCTCTCATCGCGTTGTTTCGTTCAACTGATTGGTACCCATCTTAAAGCCGGGCTCTCACGATGTCAACACTTTTTCTCATCTTTTGTTAATCTAGTTTTAATCTAGCTGGGTGATCAGCCTCCGTAAGGGATTTTGGTTATTCGGGCCCGTTAACTAGACATTATTTACTATAACTTAACGTCATAAACAAACCCCACCAAAAACGAACCCTAGTTACAGGGTTCGTTGGTGAAGCTAATCAAAGTATGACGGAGCAATCTTTCGGCCCTGGTGGTAATACTCCCGGCCGTGTTCGTTAATCTCGCGGATGACCTTGGCCGGCGAGCCATACGCGATCACGTTAACCGGTAGGTCCTTGGTCACCACCGAGCCAGCTCCAACGACGGTGTTATCACCAATCGTGACGCCCGGTAGGACAATTGAACCGGCGCCGATCCAACAGTTGGTTCCGATGTGGATCGGCAGGTTGTATTGCATTTCCTTGGCCCGCAGTTCTGGAGCCACCGGGTGGGTTCCGGTGGCTAAAATGACGTTGGGGCCAAACATGGTCCGGTCGCCAACGTAAACGGCGGTGTCGTCGACCATCGTCAGGTTGTAATTAGCGTAAATGTAGTCGCCAAAGTGGGCAAACTTAGCCCCGAAGTTGGCGTGCAGGGGTGGCTCGATGTAGGTGTGTTCACCAATTTCGGCAAACATCTTTTGCAAGAGCTCCTGGCGTTTTTTCCCTTCGGACGGGCGGGTTTGGTTGAAGTCGTACTGGAGTTCTTGAGCGGCCAATTGGGCCTTAGCGATATCCGGATCGCTTGGCAAGTAGAGGTCCCCACTGTGTTGAAGATCTTGGGCTTTCATAACAAAATCCTTTCGGTTAATTTTGTTCATTATACTGGATGGTAACGAAACTATGCAAGCGCCTTCATGGGTTGGCATAATGAGCAAAAGAAATTAAATTTGGAGGGTGAATTATGAGTGAAGAAGTCAAGATTGATGCCAAACGGGTGCAAGCCATTACCAACACGGGCCAAGCTTACGATGACGTCGATCCCCTGGTGGAAGCCGCCCGTAACCACGCAATTAAAGAGTGCCGCCGTTACAATTTCTTGGTCAACTCCCAAAACAAGTACGATTATTCGATCCTGAAGGGCCTCTTCAACAAGATGGGGGAGGAAAATTACATCGAACCCAACTTCATGTGCGAATTAGGCCTGAACATTTCGCTGGGGAGCAATGTTTACATTAACCACGACATGGTGATTTTAGATTGCAACGAGGTCACGATCGGCGACCTCGTTTACATCGGCCCCAAGGTCGGGCTGTACTGTGCCAACCACGCCGAAGACCCGGTGGAACAGGCGAACCACCAAGTGTACGCCAAGCCCATCCACATAAGCGATAACGTCTGGCTCGGCGGTGGGGTGAGCGTCTTGCCCGGGGTGACGATCGGCGAGAACTCGATTATCGGCGCCGGCAGTGTCATCACCAAGGACATCCCCGCTAACGTAATTGCGGCCGGCAACCCCTGCCGGGTCATCCGCGTGATTCAGAAAAAAGGCTAACACCTTAAACGAACTCAGTTTGAATGCCTAGCTAATCGAATAAAGCCTCTCTCCGAACTTCATCGGGGAGGGGCTTTTTAGTGCGGTTAAAGATCTTGATCATCCGGCAAGTTTTTCAAATAGCGTTGGCGGAATTCTTGGTTGCCACCCCAGAAAGGTTTAACACGCTTGGTCGAGAGCTTCTTGATACTTTCGAGTCGGTCGCGTTCTGCTTGCCAGACCTGCTCTTGCTCAACGGTACCGGGGGTTAGGCTAACCATCTCGTCAAGGAGCCGGTCTTGTTGCGTAGCATCATCTGTTAAATAATAACGCATTAGTAACCCAATAAACTTAGTATTGCTCTCTGGCTGGAGCGGTAAAACTAAGAAGTCCTGTGTTTCAAACGCTCTCATCGCCTCGTTAGCCGCAATTAAGGCGGTCCTCTTGTTACCATCCTGGAATGGTTGCATTTTAGCTAAATCGGCGAAAACTCGCCAACCATCTTTGGTGGTGTATTCAGAGGTGTCGAAACGGTCGATCATTTCTTGGAGCATCCCCTCAGTAACAATTTCGGGCGGGGTGTAGGAGTCGCCTATTAGGAGAGTAGGAACGTTCCGCAATCATGTGGACATTGTCCTCTTCGTTATACATGTAATTCCGCAAATGGCCAGGAAGCGTGGGGGCTTCAATGGGACTATTGGTGAATTGTTGATTGATTGCAATGATTCCTTGGACGGTAAAACCAGTGCTGATAATTGCATTAACGCCGTTTTGGATATCCTTAAATAAATCTTGGTCTGCTTGATCCTTTAAATACGAAAGATCCTTCGTTGATAATGCAGATTTAGTGCTAGTTAAGGTGCTACCGTAATTATTTAGCGAACCAGTTGACGCAATGAAAAAGGAAAATTTATTGATGTCAATCTTCATGGGGGCACGCTCCCGAAAAAATAGTAATACGAAGCCGTTGCATTAAATTATATCATCAACGGTCGTCGCAGTTAGTTATCTGCCTGGTTAAAGTGCTTCACCCTTGTTATTAAAGAGTGGGAGGGGCTTTAAGTAGGTGATGTCCTTCCGGTTGACGGCGTCTCCTTCGGCAAGGATGGCAGCTTGAGTAATGACGGTCGCCCCACACTCCTTTAACAATTGGGCGCCGGCCTTTAAAGAACCACCGGTTGAAATCACGTCATCGACTAGGATTACCCGTTGCCCCTTTAAAGCCAGCGCATCCGCCCCGTCTAAGACCAATTGCTGCGGTTCACTAGTGGTGATGGCTTGAACGGTGGTCACGTAGGGGTTGTGCATGTATGCTTTAACGCCCTTGCGGATCACGAAGTAGCGGGGATGCCGGGTCAACAAGGCTAGTTCGTGGGCCAAGGGGATCCCCTTGCTTTCCATCGTCACGATGGCATCGAATTCGGTGGGCAAGTGGGGTGCTAATAGCCGGGCAGCCTCGCGAGTCACTTCGGCGTCACCCAGGATGACAAAGGAGGCAATTTTGAGCTCAGAATTGAGGTCAATTAAGGGTAATTGGCGCTGCAATTTGCCAATTTGGAGGGTGTAATTTAACATTTTTCTCACCTTTTTGATAATCTTAACTTTCAACCAACATCTTATCATTATTGTTCGTTAATTGATAGGGAGAAGGGGGTGGGAGAAGGTTATGAATTATAATAAGGTTCGTCCCGTTACGATTAACTAGTCTTAATAAAAACTTAATGAAAGCGATTGAAAAGAGTCAAAAAAGAGCGAAATGTTTTAAAATAAACCAAAAATACGGTAATCTAGTATTAATCGATTTCGTTATTTTACCGTTTTTCCTGGATAAAAACTGGTTAACCATCAGCGAGGAATTTACCGAAATCCGGATAATGACTTCAAAATTAATCATAATTTTCGAAGGAGGGGATGCTCTTGAAGTCAGCAGACTACCGCAACGCCCCAATGGAGAAAATGAATTGGAATGTTTTCATTGGTGTTGTCTTAGGACAAATTGTTAGTAGCTATACCTTAGGGATCGTCGGGGTCGCCTTCGACCGGGTGCCCAGCTCCATGACCCTATCCAGTACTTGGTTAGGGCTCTTGGGGGCCGGGTCATTAATCGGGCTGTTTGGTAGCCTCTTGGTGGGGCGCCTTGCCGACCGCTATGGGCGCCGGAAGTTTTTCATGGCCGATATGCTCGCCCTAACGCTTCTATCAGTGCTACAACTATTCACCACTAACTTAGCCGCCCTGTTAGTGATTCGAATCGCCCTTGGGATGGCAATTGCCGTTGAATACACGGTCGGCACCGCCCTATTGATGGAGTGGGTGCCCGCCAAACGTTACTTTCGTTACCTAACCTACCTGTTAGCATACTGGGCGATTGGTTACTTTGCCGCCTACCTAGTCGGGACCTTTACCACCGGGTTTGGCGACCGGACTTGGCAAGTGATCTTAGCCTCGTCGGCAATCGTCAGCGCTTTGGCCGGGCTACAGCGCCTCGTGGTTCGTCAACCCGAGTCACCACGCTGGTTGGCCTCTAAGGGGCGGATTATCGAAGCAATTAACCTGGTGCACCGTTACGTCGGCGAAGGTTACACGGTCCATACGGCCCCGCAAGTCGAAGTAAAAAAGGGCGCTTGGCGGATGCTGTTTAGCAAAAAATACCGGCGTCGGACCTTGGTCGGCGGGCTCTTTTACGCTTGCCAGACCTTCCCGTTCTTTGGGATCAGCATCTTTTTGCCCATCCTGATGGAAAATATGAACGTGACTAACCCCTTGGTCACCCAGTTGCTTTACTACGCCTTGATGATCGCCGGGGTCCTCGTGGGGATCGTCTTGAGTAACCGCTTGCCGCGCCGTTACTTCTTGATTGGGACCTTCTTAGCCTCGGCGGCCTTCCTGCTGGTGCTCAGTATTTGGCACCAGGCCCCGTTAGCCTTAACGCTAATCTTGTTTAGCCTCTTTTCCTTGACGATTTCGGCCGCCTTGGTAATGGACTACGCTTACCCAAACGAACTCTTTGACGCCAGCATCCGGACCTCCGGGGTTGGAATGTGCATTGCCATTAGTCGGATTGGGGCCGTGGCCGGGACCTTCATGTTGCCAATCATCAGCAACGCCTGGGGCAGCCAAGCGATCTTCATCATCTGCGGGACGGTCTTGTTAATCGGGGGGATTATCTGTTACCAGTGGGCACCAGAAACTTCCTTGCGCTTTGCCAAGCACAACCGTAGCACTATGAACGAACCAAGCGGCTCCCGGGTAACTAGTAGTCGCTACTCGGACAGCACGATTGATTAAAGCACGGTTGACACCGGTTACAAAATTAGTTATTCTTAACCCATCAAATTAAAACCACTTTTTCCGACACCGGTTGGGAAAAGCTAGGCACCTATGATTAGCCGTAGGTATGACGGATTCCGTCTAAGGCTGATCATGGGTGCCTTTTTTCATAAGCCTTTTTTCATAAAAGGAGGATTTAACATGACCCAAGTAACGATGTTAAGCGCAAGCCAGATTAGCCACCTCTTGGACACGCCAGCCGTGATTGACGCCGAGGCGGATGCGTAAAAGGAAAAGGCGAATCATCCCGCAACGCTTTGGCCAATGGTTTATGAGCAACTCGGAGGTGAAGCGGACATGGACATCCGTTCCGGGGTGTTAGCTTCTAAGCACGTTTTCGGCAGCAAACTCTTCGCTTGGTTCGGCGAGAATGCCAAGCGGGGTCTGCCAGAATTAAACGGCCTAGTCAACCTTTACAGTAGTGATACCGGGGAGCCAGTCGCCGTTTTAAACGCCACCGCCTTGACTGGTTTTCGGACCGGGGCGGCGGGGGCCGTCGCAAGCCGCCTCTTGGCTAACCCGGATGCCACGACCTTGTTAGTGGTTGGCACGGGGAGCCAAGCCCCCTACCAAATCATGGCGCAGCTGTGCGTTTTACCCAAGGTGACGCAAGTGATCCTGGCTAATTCACGCAACGCAAAGAAGGCCCAGGCGGCCGCAGCCCAAATGTCAATGACTTTAAAGAAATTGCTTAACCAAACTATTAGGGCGACCAATTCAGTGGTTACAGGCCTAATTGACCACCGGCTAAGCGAAGTTGAATTTACTGGGGTCACTGACTTACCAGCGGCCGTACAACGCTCCCAAGTAATCGTCACCGCCACCCCGGCGACTAAGCTGCTGATTCAAGCCGACTGGGTGCAACCGGGGACCCACCTCAACGCAATCGGCGCGGATATGGAAGGCAAGCAAGAACTCGACGCAGAACTATTTCAAAGGGCCCAGGCCTATACTGATGACGTACCCCAGGCAAGCGAGGTTGGCGAAATCCAAAATCCAATTAAAGCAGGCGTTATCAAACCAGAGCAAGTAGCTGAAATCGGCAACGCCCTGCTGGATCCGACCCTAGGGCGTCACGATGCGAATGCCATCACCATCTTTGACAGCACCGGAATTGCCTTGCAAGACTTAGCCGCCGCTAATTTAGCCTTCGTGCGGGCCAAAGAACAGGGCGTCGGCACTCAAGTAGACCTATAAGGAGGAGTACCATGAAGGTTAAAGACTTTGGCGTGGAACAATGGATGAACGAATACGAAACGAAGGCCAAGTATAACCTGGGCGAAATCTGCGTTTCCTCGTTAAGCATCCGTGAATTGTGTGAACTGGTGGGTGTGGACGTTAATGACTTTGCTAAGCAGCTGGTTGATCGGCGCCTGACTTATGGCGCCATTGAAGGGGCGATCGAGCTAAAGGAAGCAATTACCCGGCTCTACCAGAATTTGACGCCGGACAAGACCGTGACCGAACACGGGGCGATTGGGGCGAACAACTTGGTCTTAAACGCCCTGGTGGAACCCGGGGATGAGGTAATCGCCGTGACGCCGACTTACCAGCAACTCCAGTCCATCCCCGAAGCAATCGGGGCGACGGTTAAGTTACTACCGTTAAAGAGGGAAAACGGCTACCTCCCGGATGCTGAACAATTGCGGGGGTTAGTGAGTGACAAGACTAAACTAATCGTCTTGAATAACCCGGATAACCCCACCGGCGCCCTGATGAGCCAAGCAGGGCTCCAGACGATTGTGGACATCGCCAAGAGCGTTGACACTTATGTATTGTGTGATGAAGTCTACCGGCACCTGACCCAAGAAGACGGGTACTCACCGTCAATTATCGACCTCTACGATAAGGGGATTTCGACCTCGTCGTTTTCCAAGGTCTTTTCCCTCGCCGGGATTCGCTTAGGTTGGTTAGCGACCCACGACCAAGCGGTGATGAAGGCCTGCCTGTCCTACCGCGACTACGAAACGATTTCTTGTGGCCAGTTAGACGAAATGGTCGGTACCCTAGCCCTGAAATACCAAGCAGTGCTCCTAGAGCGGAACCGGGGGATTGTCCGGGAGAACTTAAAGGTCTTAGAGGAATGGGTTCACCAACAACCACACATCACCTGGTTAAAGCCTAAGGCGGGGACCACGGCGCTTTTGTACTATGACTTTGACCTACCAAGCACCATCTTTTGTGACCGCCTTTTGTGACCGCCTAATGAAAGAGTACGAAACCCTACTGGTACCGGGGAGCTGCTTTGACATTGAGAATTCGCTGCGGATCGGTTACGCCTTTGAAACCGCCCACCTGCGCGATGGGATGAATCAATTGGGGAAGTTCCTTGCTAAATTAGAACAGGAAGCAAGGTAGGGATGCACCCCTTTAATTATGAAAACCGCCTAGTCACTCCGTTGTAAGTGCCTAGACGGTTTACCAAAAATTGTAATTAATTACGTTGACAAAGTAAAACAAGAGAGTACTCTAATAACATAAGCTACTTAATGCTAGCTTACACGGCGACAACTCCACGAATAACACAAGCGATTGTGGACAAAGGGAAGTGGTCAAAATGTATGAAGCATTGTTGTATGTAGCAACCTTGTTTAGCCTGATGAGCGGCGGCGTTCTTGCGGTGGTATCAACGATTGATAAGTTATACGACCTAAAAGAAAAAGCCCACAAGCGACCGGGCGATCACAAGGGGCAATAAGTAAGTAGCTTATGATTTAAAGGCTGGGTGTTGCACCACCTAGCCTTTTGCTACAGTTACTTTATCACGAAAGGGAGCGGGTGGCAAACGATGAGATGGATTATTTTAATTGCTTTGTTTGCATTGGACGTTGGTATCATATGGTTAATCGTTCGCAAGGTTAAGTCCATTCTTGCTAAGAGAAAAGGGCGGCGTTCATAATGCCAAGACCTAAGACGTTATCTGATAAGCAACGAGAAGACCACGCTAAAAAGAGTCGTGATCGTTGGAATGCTGCCAACCGTGATAAGGGCTATCGCTACCAAAAGAAATCACGTGCTAAAAGCTTTATCAAAAAAGACGCATCGCTTGAAGAACTTCAGGAGCTCCGAAGTTTGATTGATGATCGGATTACAGAAATGAGGGACTAGCCATTATATTGGCTGGTCTTTTTTTACTACTTAAATGGTCCTTGCAAACCTGGACCGACCTCAAAAACAACGTTAATGAGTCGCTGGTGAGCCGTAATAACGGTCAGTCAGCCGTGACCAAAGCCTACCGGCAGATCTTAACGGAGTCGACCACCGCTACTGTCACCGGTTTGATGACCCACGAGGACGCCGTCCAGGCAGCCATGTACCGGGTGGTTGATAAAGGACTGCCGACCACGTTGATCGATAAGGAGGGGCGCAAATGGAGAATTGAAGGTTACACACGGATGGTGGTCAACACGACCGTCAACCGGGCATTTAACGAGGTTCGCCTGCAACGGATGAAAGACTTCGACATGCACTTAGCCTTGATGTCGTCACATCCCAACAGTCGGCCAGCGTGTGCACCAATTCAGGGCCACGTGGTTAACTTAGTTTCGCCGAGTGATCCGGACTTTGACCCACACTACGATTCAATCTTCAATCACGGATATGGCGAACCGTCTGGAACACAAGGGATTAACTGCCGGCACATTCTGTTCCCGTACGAGCCAGGCGCCAGTGAGAACCATCAACCACAGTATGATTCCGATGAAGCGATCAAAAACGGCAAGCTGGTCCAACAGCAACGGGCACGAGAACGGGCCATCAGGGACGCTAAAAAGCGCCTGAGAGTTGCGGAACAACTCGGTGATGATCAGATGGTGAGCTAGGCTAAAACGCTCCTACGATCCCGCCAGGCGAAGCCACGGGACTTCGGGACTTCATCAAAGAGACCAACGCCGGCAAGAAGAATCCGATTCTGGTAAGGGATTATTCTAGGGAGAAGATCGTCACAAAGATACCGATAATCAAGGTGAACGAATCGGAGCTGATTTCAAAGACCGTTCAACATTACGGGTCCTTTACGGAGCGTCGCCAACGATCTTGACCTAATCATTATAGCGTGAATCAGGGGGAAGAGGTAGTATCGTACCAAAACGAATACACCCAACTGGTAGTGGCGGGGTGGAGGAAAGCGAGCTCGTTGCTAAAACTGGCAACGGGCTTTTTAAATGGGGTAGTGTTTTGGCTTAAATTAAACTGTCATTAAAATTATAGTTTTAATGACACACATTAAAAGAAACCCTTTAGTATCAATGGATTTCTTAGTATCAATGGATTTCGTAATTTTAATTTCGTTGTTTTTTACACACCTTGGTTTAACTTTGCAACGCCCCGCTCGCCTTCGCTGTTGGCAACGGTTGGATACTTTCCCGCTGGTTGAAGAAGTTTAACCAGGATGCCAACCATCAAAACCTTGGAACGAACCAAGACTGGGCGCCGGACGGTTAATTAGTGCCACTTTTATAAATATATGAAAAAACCGTCCAGTGTTTGGACGGCTCGGATGGCTTAATTTAAATGCTTCTTGAGGAACTCCAAAATGAGCTTGAAGACGGCTGGTTGCATGAACTGGACGTCCATGTGGCCGGCAGTTTCTAATTCATAGAGATCCGCATCAACGCCCGCTTGGTCAAGGGCTTCGTACAGGGCCTCGGAGTCCTTGACCGGGACGACCTGGTCCTGTTGGCCGTGCAGGATTAAGAATGGCACGCTCTTTTTTGAAACGTAGGTCAATGGATTGGCCTTGGCATCCAGTTCCGGGGCGTCCTCTGGCTCGGCCCCCAGTAAGTTACGGTAAACGAAGTCAAAGGCGTCTGTGGCGCTGCCTTGTTTAGCAGTTAACGGGTCAACCACGCCGTACCAAGGGACTGCCACTTGAACGTCACTGGAGACGTCTAAGTGGTCGCCGACGTCAAATTCCGTCATCCCGTTGGTCAACCCCAACATGGAGGCCAAGTGACCGCCGGCCGATTCACCCATCACGACAAAGCGATCGGGATCGGCCTGGAACTTCGCGGCATTAGCGCGCATGTAACGGATCGCCGCCTTGGCATCCTCGAGTTGACCCGGGAAGTTGACCTTGTTAGAATCGCGGTACTCCACGCCCACAACCAAATACCCCGCCCGGGCAAAGTCAACTAAGTTTGGCAAGTGGATGTTGTGGTCGGTTTCCATCCATCCCCCACCGGCAAACCAAAAGATCACTGGGAACTTGGTGTCATCCCCGGTGGCAAAATGGCGTATTACCGACAGCCGTAAGTTGCGGGTGGCGTTGCCCAGCCAGCCGGGTACCTGGGTATACATAATGTCGGAATCGAGCCAAAGCCCATCCCGTTCAACAGCAACGTTAATCACTTTCTTCAAAAGAAAAACACCTCCAATGCTCTCATGATAGCGCATTCGGGAGGCGTTTTAAAGTTATAGCTTCAGTTCGTATAAGTTGGCTTCTTGACGACCAACGTCTTCGTAGTCGATGACGACCCGTTTGGCGAGTTGGTAGCCATTCTTTTGGTATAAGGCATCCGCCGGTGGGTTACCGTCAATTACGTCTAGGTGAATGACGATGGCGCCCACCTCTTTAGCAACCTGCTTGAGTTGTGCTAGGAGACCACTAGCGACCCCCTTGCCACGAGCGGCGGGACCAACCGCCAGTAAGTGTAGGATCGCAATTTGGTCGTCCGTGGCTGGGATCTTCCAGGCCTCGCTCGGGTAGTCTGGGTCTTCGCCCTTCGTCAGGATCCCGGTCCCCAGTAGCGTACCATCGTCATCAAAGGCGCCGATGAACAAGTCGTTGAGGCTTTCTTCTAGCGACTGTTCACTTGGGTAAACGCCCCAGGTCCAATCCGGGCTGTATTGATCGAACTGTTGGTGGTCACAAGCATCCTTATAAAAAGCGATTACTTGCGGCAAGTCTGTTTTAGTTAAACGGCGGTAATTAATCATATAATTCCTCCTTGCGCCATGGCGTTTGGTAAGGGAACCAGTGGTTGGCGCTGTGGTCCCCTAACCGTGAGAAGGGAACCATTTCAATCCCCTGCTCCTTTAATTTATCTTCTAAGTAATCACGGACCTCCCAAACGTCGCTAGGGTCTGGGTGCTCCATGTTTAACACCGCGTCCAGTCGCTCAGCGTTTATCTCTAGGTCGGCGAGTACGGTTGCTTCTGGTTAGTTTAAGCGTCGGTAATTAGCCTGTAGCTCCTCTTTAGTCGCCTTAATTTCGGTCCTTGTTAACATCGCAACGCCCCCTTTTCAGTTATACTGATATTATAACAAAGGAGGTCGGATGAATGGTGACGTTATTAATCGGGGCTGGATTAATCATCCTGGGGATAGTGGTGATTACCCACGATCGCCGCACCTTTTTAAGTGGCCTCTTGCCCTTCTTAGGGTTACTAACCTGGCTCACTGGGCTGATTCCCGTTTGGCTGGCTAGTACCCTGTTTGTCATCGTTCTCCCGCTCGGCATTTTAGGTGAGGTGTTGACCCACGATGGCTACTGGCTACTGAGCCGTTACGGTACGTCTGCTAAGGGCTACTTCTTTTTGGTGGGTGGTTTTTTGGTAATGGTGTTCGCCCCGCTGTTCCCAGTTTTATGGCTACTATGGCGCTCAGTTTTGATCGTTAAATTGATGTTGGCCATCTACGGCTACGTGGCGGTCCTGATTGACGCTTACCTTTTGGCAACGGTGATCAACGCCCTGCCATTAACAATTAAACCAACCAAGATACTAATTTTGGGCGCCGGTCTCATCAAAGGGGGCGTGGGTCCGGTTTTACGGCGCCGCTTGCTAGGCGGCTTGGCGCTTTACCAATGCTTCCCCAAGGCTGAACTGATTATGTCCGGTGGTCAGGGGGACGACGAACCCGAACCCGAGGCGGTCGCGATGCACTGGTTTGCCCGCCAAAAGGGTGTTCCCGAGTCTGCCATCCGCTTGGAAACCAACTCTACCAATACAGCAACCAATTTGAGCGAGGCCAAACGCTTCATTAACTCAGGTGACCGGGTGGTCTTGGTAACCAGTGATTACCACCTCCTACGCTCCCTGCTCTACGCTCGCCGCCAGGGGGTGAATTGTCAGGGCCTGGTCGTCCACACCCCCCACTTCACCTTTACTTGCAACGCCTTCATCCGCGAGTTGGGGGCCTACACGATCATTCACCGGTACCTCATCTCCTTAGGGTTAGTGTTGGTGATTATACTTTGTCTAATATAAAAACCGGGTGTCCAGTGGACCCCGGTTTTTAAATTAATCACGGTCATCGATGTAGTCGTCAACCCCGTTTGGATTCCCCGACCACTTGAATTTGTCGTACCAAATGGCGTGTTCTTCGGTGTTGAGGCTGGATATGGTGGCCATTTCAGTGTCGGTTAAGGTGAAGTCAAAGACCCGTTGGTTAGCAATGATTCGTTCTTCGTGAACTGACTTGGGAATAACCACGAGCCCCTGTTGGAGTTCCCAACGTAAAATGACCTGGGCTACCGTCTTTTGATGGGCGTCGGCAATCGTTTGGATGGTTGGGTTTGACAGTGCAGCGCCCCCACCTAGTGGTGACCAGGCTTCCACTTGGATGTTGTGTTGACGGCACAGGTCGCGAACGTCATCCTGGTGGATCCGGGGGTTAAATTCAATCTGGTTGATCGCCGGAACGACGCTCCCGTTATCCAAAAGGTCACTGAGCCGTTCAACGTTGAAGTTGCAGACACCGATCGCCTTAGCCTTGCCGGCGGCGTAAATTTCTTCCATCGCCCACCAAGTTGCGTTGTACAGCCCGTTGACCGGCCAGTGCATCAAAAGTAGGTCGACGTAATCGGTTTGCAAGGCGTCTAATTGCCCTTCAATCGCATCTAAAGTTGGTTGGTGACCCTGGTCACCGTTAAAAACCTTGGTGGTAATGAAGAGGTCTTCTCTGGACTTACCGGTCGCCTTTAAGCCCTCCTGAATCCCCTCACCGACGCCGGCTTCGTTGCCGTATTGCTTAGCCGTATCAATTAGGGTGTAGCCATCTTTAATTGCCATGGTAACGGCTTGCTTGGCATCTCGATTGGAGGTCTTCCAAACCCCCATCCCTAGCTGGGGCATCTTCAGTCCGTTATTTAATGTCACTGTTGGAATTGTCATAATATCCCCTCCTGTTAAAGTACCTTTATTATACGCCAATTGAAATCGGAAACAAAAAAGAGGCAATAAATGACCTCCCGTGAGTGATTGACTTAATTCAAGCGTACGGCCCGGTTTAGGGCGGGAATCAGTACTAAGGCAACGACGGCGCCCACCACCCCTTGCAAGATGTTAGTCCCGATCCCGAGTACCCCGGCGGTGATCGTGTAAAGAACCGTGTCGGCTACGAAGTAACCAATCACCATTACAACCACCCCAACGCTTAGGGCGAGGTAGCGGTTATGGGTTCGCTGGTAAAGGTAGCCGATAACCCAGCCTTCCAGACCGTGGGCGATTAAAGAAAAGGGCGCGTAAGCAGCGTAACCAGAGATCAGGTCTAGAATCATCCCGCTCAGGCCACCGACCATCCCACCGGCTAGCGGCCCAATCATCAGGGCGGCAACCATAATCCCTAGGTCACATAGGTTAACGTTGCCGTGGGTCCATGGAATCGGAATTAAAAAGAAGCGTCCCATGACGACGGCTACCGCCACCAAGAGGGCCGTTAAAACTTGCTTTTGTGTGCGTTGATGATTCATCCCAATCAATCCCTTCTATGCTTCAAAACTGGTCAAGTAGGCCAGTAAGTGACTAAGTTGCAGGCCGTAGCGGCGTTGGTCCTCGTCAAACGGGGCCGTTTGAACGATCGCTAGGCGCAGGCCTTCGTGGGCAACTTGAATCGCCCGCTCAAACGGGACGTCCTTGACCAGTTGGCTGGCTAAAATGGCGCTAAACAGGTCGCCGGTGCCGTAAAAGTGGCCTGGGATCCGGGGCGCCATCAACCAGTTAAACTGATCGTCCTTTTCCGCCTGGTAGGCAGTTGATGAAGTCCCCTGCCCTAAGATACCGGTTACGATCACCCGAGCGGAGATCCCCTCTTGGCGCAGCTGCTCCACCATGGTATCTAATAGCTCCTGAGTACATTCACTGGTGGGGTCATAACCGGCTAAGAGGCATAACTCGGTCCAGTTTGGTGTGATGACGGTCGCCTTTTGGCAAAGCTGGCGCACCGCCACTACGTAATCCTCATCCAGACCGGGGTAAAGGCTCCCCCGGTCCCCCATGACCGGGTCAATGACCGTGACCGGCAAGGCAAAGTGGTCAATGATGACCGAAAGCTTATCAATTAAGGCGGTTTGACCAACGTATAAGGCGGTTTGACCAACGTAGCCAATCAGGATACCGGCAAACTCCTCCCCCATGTCAAGCCACTGGGCAAGGGCATTTTCCAGCCATTCCTCAGTTGACAGGGCTACTGGGGTGCCAAAACCTTCCGACTGGGTTGAAAGAAGGGTGGTGGGCAACATTGCTGGTCTTACGGATTGGGCTTGTACCACACCGAGGGCATTGGCTAGAGAAATTTGCCCCAAGGCGGTCAGGTCTTCAGCAATCATCAGTGTCTTCATTGTACTCGCTCCCTTTTTGAACACATCTCGTTTGTACGTTGATTATAGCACGCCTCGATCATTAAAAAGTCTAATGCAAAAAAGAAAGGGCTTTTCGGGAAATAGAAAGGCCCCGCTAACCACTTTTTGATGGTGTTGGGGCTCCTTTTGGTCGCTTATAGGTGGCTGACGAGGTAATTTCCGAACGAACTGGTCGAGAGGACGTTGGCAGCCGTTGAGGTTGCTAGGTCGGCCGTCACGTGTTGCGATGCGATGGCCTGGGCGATCCCCTGGCGGATCAAATCACCAACCGCTTCCCACCCGAGGTAATCAAACATCATCGCCCCGGACAGAAGCAGGGAGGTCGGATTCATCTTGTTTTGACCAGCGAATTGGGGTGCCGTCCCGTGGGTGGCTTCAAACAACGCTTGGCCGGTTTGGTAGTTAATATTAGCACCCGGCGCAATTCCTATCCCCCCCACTTGGGCGGCTAAGGCGTCGGAAAGGTAGTCACCGTTTAGGTTCAACGTGGCAATGACGGCAAAGTTTTCCGGGTGGAGGAGGCTTTGTTGCAAGAAGTTATCGCAAATGACGTCGTTGACGATCAGCTTCTTTTGGGCACGGGCGCCTTGAAGGGCCTGGTCAGCCTGATGTTGACTAGTTTTAGCAAGGGCCTGGTATTGTGCCATTGTAAAAAGTCGGTCACCGTACTCTTCTGCTACTTGATAGCCCCAGTTTTTAAAGGCCCCCTCGGTTTGCTTCATGATGTTACCCTTGTGGACCAGGGTCAGGGTGAGTTCATTATTTCTCAAGGCGTATTCAATAGCGGCCCGGACTAAGCGGGTAGTCCCCTCCTTTGAGACCGGCTTGATGCTGTAGGCAGACGTCGCCGGGAAGCGAACCTTGGCCAGTTGCCGCTGTTCTTTTAGCAGTGCCGTTAGCCCCTTGGCCACCTCTGTCCCCACCCCCATCTCGATTCCAGCGTAAATGTCTTCGGTGTTTTCGCGAAACAGGGTCATCTTAACCTGTTCGGGATAACGGACTGGCGAGGGGGAGCCGGGATAATATCGAACCGGGCGAACGCAAGCGTATAAATCAAGTTCCTGACGTAGGGTGACGTTAATTGAACGGTGACCTCCGCCTACTGGGGTGGTCAGTGGCCCCTTAATGGCGACCAGGTAGCGTTTGAGGGCGGCAAGGGTCGCGTCCGGTAGCCAGTTCCCGGTTTGTTCAAAGGCGGCTTGACCCGCTAAGACCGGCTGCCAAGTAATTCGTCGCGTTCCCCCATAGACCTTTTTAACGGCAGTGTCAAAGACCGGTTGGGCTGCTGCCCAGATTTCCGGCCCGATACCATCCCCCTTGATAAAGGGAATGGTGGGGTAATCTGGAACCCGGAGTTGACCGTTTTCAAGTTTAATTATTTCTCCCATGTTTTCCTCCTAACTAAGTGCTAAAACAAAGGCGGTCAAGGTAATGAAGGAGAGGGCCGTGCTCCAAAACTGAGTCGAAGCTAACTCGGCTTCGTGGACATTAAAGCGAATTGCCAGCGTGGAGGGCATCGTGGCCGTGGAGATGGCCAAGGCTACGACCACCAACCGGGTCAGGGTCGTCGGACTATTGAAAAGGGCCATGCATCCCCAAACAACTAGCGGGAAGGCGAGGTTCTTCAATAAAATAGTAGAACAAATCGTTTTGTTGAAAGTGATCTGGCGGGTCTTTAATACGATCCCGGTGGTGAAAATGGCTAACCCACCTGCGCCCTTCCCTAGCAGGGTGAAAATGGAGTCAAATTGCGTGGGCATTTGGGAACCACATAAAACTAGGATAAAGCCCAGCAAGGCGGCAATTACTAGCGGTTTCTTAAAGGTGTTTTTCAACCTGGCGGATACTGTATCGCCGTTATCGCCAAAGGCACTAAATGCGATCGGTAACATGATCACGTTGATTGTCAGGGTACAGATCCCGATCGTGATAGCACTGTCATTAGCGCCGAAAATTAACGGTAATACGGCCGAGCCAACGAAGGGAACCGAGGGGTCGGCAATCGACATTGCGCGTAGGATGGCCACGGGGACGTCATTTTTCAAGGCGTAGCGGTAGACGAGAATCATCAAAAGAAAGCAAACGACCATCGCCACCGCTAGCCACAGTGCCAGCCCCACGTCTTGGATCATAATTTTTCGAGACGTTCCCCAAATACCGGCAAAGACGTTGAGTGGCAGCATGTAGTTAAGGACCAACCGAGCGAGTTTATGGCTATCTTGTTCGTCAAAGGTCCCCTTGACAGCCGAGTAGTAACCTAGTCCGATGGTAATTAAGATCGGAATTAGGGCGAAAAATAACGTTTCTAACACGTGATTCATCTTCTTTCTATCAATTTGTTAATGTGATGATTATTGTAGATCAGGAATCGGTTAATGTTCTAATCTATTTTTAATTAATTAACTTAATAAATGAATGGTGCCAGCGTTATTTGCTTAATAAAGCAAGCTTACCTGACGGGGGCGAGCAGAATACGAACGAAGGCCGTTGTAAATGACCATGCTATAATGAAGGGAACATCAATTCGTAAGGAAGTTAAGCATGGAAACGCAACGATACCTTAATTTAATCGACCGGGAGCTAAAGCAACTGCCAGATTTTGTCAGCGAGTACCAGCTGGGCACCCGCCATTCCCTCACCACTTCGTACCAGTACCTAACCGAACTGCGCCGGTTTTTCACCTGGCTACGCAAAACCGGCTTAAGCAAGGCCACGGATAACGCCCACGTGACGACGGCGGAACTGGAAAAGCTACGCCGCAACGACATCATGCAGTTTATTGACGACTTGGCCCACACCAAAAATGCGCAGCAACGACTTAATTCGCCCACCACGATTAACCGGTCAATCAACGCCCTGCGCTCGCTGTTCAAATATCTGACCGTAACCGCCGACATCAATGGGGGCCAGCCCTACTTTGAGCGTAACGTGATGCTAAAGATCGACTCTTTAAATGACACCAAGACTCTGAATTACCGCGCCCACGTCTTGGAGGCCAAGATGTACACCGGCCAGCTCAAGTACGATTTTTTAACCTTTTTAGACCAGGAGTACGAACAAAAGTGTGATCCGCGCGCCCGGACCGCCTTTGAAAAGAATAAGGAAAGAGACATCGCCTTGGTAGCCCTGATCTTGGGCACCGGGATCCGGGTCTCGGAAACGGCGGGTGTTGACGTCAACGACCTTGATTTAAAGGGGCAGACCCTGGAAGTGACCCGGAAAGGTGGCCAACGGGATGCGGTCCCAATTGCCCCCTGGACGATGCCCTACATTCAGGCTTACGCCACGATTCGCCGTCAGCGCTACCAACCGGAGAAAACGGAGCGGGCCTTCTTTTTAACCCACTACCACGGGCAGACCAAGCGGATCTCGGTCAACGGGATTGAACGGTTAGTCAGCAAGTACTCGCGGGCCTTTGGTCATCCCTTGACCCCGCACAAGCTTCGCCATACCCTCGCCTCGGAGCTGTACGACGTGACTAAAGACCAGGTTTTAGTTGCCCAACAGCTTGGCCAAAAGGGCACCTCGGCAACCGACCTCTACACCCACGTCGATCAAACCAAGCAACGTCAAGCACTGGATGAAGTCGGTAGCGACGCACCAAGTAAAGAGGGTGACTAGGATGTGCACGGCCGTTTCCTTTTGGTCAACGGAGCACCACCGCTACTTTGGGCGGACGATGGACTTTCCGGTCAAAAACACTCCTTGGAACCTCACTTATTTGCCGAAGGGGTACCTTTGGCGTCCCCTCGCCCCCCAAGCTGCCTACCCCTCTAAGTACGCCATTTTAGGCGGGATGCGCCGAGTGGATGATTATTACTTAATTGGCGACGGTTTTAACCAGGCGGGGCTAGCAGTCGCCGAGCTTTACTTTCCCGGCCAGGTTGATTACGCCGCCCGGGCCCAACCGGGGAAAATTAACCTCTCACCCCAGGACGTGATTGGTTACCTACTGGGCAACTGCGCCAACATTAGCGAGGTGGCGGCCCTGCTACCCCGGTTAGCAATTACTAACCGGCAGTGGTATGACCACGATATCATCCACCCCTTCCACTGGTTCATCCAGGATGCCAGCGGGACCTACCTATTGGAACCAACTAGCCCCACCCTGTCCTTGCAGCGAGTTGAGTTAGGGGTCTTGACTAATTCACCCACCTACGCCAATCACCTGCGGCGGCTCCGTTCCTTTCTGGGCTTGAGTGCCGACGCCCCGCTTAAAACGGTGGAGGAAGCGTTAAAGGATTACGAAGGTGATCTGCCGCAAGCTCGCTCCCCGCGTTCACGGTTCATTGCTACGAGCATCCGGTTAGCGCACCAACTTCCGGTTGATGATCACCAAGCCGTTGCCCAGTCAATGAAGGTTTTGGGGGCGGTGAAGATGGCGCACCTGCCGGGTCACGATGACTTCACCCAATACCTTGGAATGGCGGATCTCAACTCCCTGCGCTACTTTTTCACTCCCGTTCCTGAAATGACGACGATTACACAATCCTTGCCAGCCTTGATGGCTAAGTATTCAACGCCCCAGGTCCTATCGCAAGTACCCTAAAAAAAAGCGCCCCGCGGGGCGCTTTTTTTATTTCTGGGCCTGGTAAGCTTTAACCCCACGAACTAAGCGGGCTAAGGCGTCTTCAATGACGGTGGTTGGGTAAGCTAGGTTAGCCCGGACAAAGCCCTTCCCGTTTCCCCGGTACTCAGTTCCCGGCGTCAGGAGCAAGCCGGTTTGTTCCCTCAAGAAGGCAACGAGAGCGCGGGAGTCCTCCGCAACGGCTTGGGTGTCTAACCAAACTAGGTACGTCCCTCGTCCCGGTACTAAGCTAAGTTCGGGAAGGTCAGTTGCCAAAACCTGTTGTACGAGTTGACGGTGGTGTTTGATGAGGGCTTTAAGTTGGTGGACCCACTCACCACCGTTTTCGTATGCGGCAATCGAAGCCGGGATGGCCAGTAGGTTGGGACCCACGATCCCCTGTTGGTTGGCTGCCTGGGCAAACCGGCCCCGTAATAAGGGGTTGGCGATAATGGCGGTCGCCGCTTGTAAGGAAGCGAGGTTAAAGGTCTTGGAGGTTGATACAAGGGTAATTACGTTACTCAAAATGACTGGATCTAAAGAGAAGGTCGGCGTGTAGTCTTCCCCCTCAATAACCAGGTCACCGTGGATTTCATCAGCAACGACCAACACCCCGTATTGGTTGGCTAAGCGAATCATCCGTTCCAGGTCCATTTTCGACCAAACCATTCCAGTTGGGTTGTGGGGGTTGCAGATGATGAACATGCGGGTCTTGGTGTCGGCTAGTTTTTCCTCCAGGTCGGCCCAGTTGATTTGGTAGGCGTGGTTTTCCCTATCGTAATCTTGTTGGCTAGCGACCACCTTACGCCCGGTTTTTTCAATCGCCCCGAAAAAGGAATTGTATATCGGCTCCAGCATGACGATTCCGTCGCCCGGGGCCGTAAAGTAATTCAAGCAAGCCGTTAACGCCGGGATGACCCCGCTCACGTATTGCATCCAAGCTGGGTCGACGTCTACCCCGTGCTCCTGTTGGTACCAAGAAGCGACGGCGGTAAAGTACTCGTCCGGGGCGTATTCATAGCCAAAGTTACCGCGGGCAACCTTGGCTTGCATCGCCGCCTCAATTTCCGGTGCCACCCGGAAATCCATGTCGGCAATCGTTAGGGGCAGCTCGCCGTCTTTAACGCGCCACTTGATCGAATTAGTGTGGCGCCGGTCTAAGTTAGTGGTGAAGTCGTAAATGGTCATCTGGCATTCTCCTTAAAAATGAAATTTCTTTAATGATAGCACGGATTGGCCCAGTAAGTACCCTTGAGCGCTGGTTTTACTTTTGCTGGAAATGGGGGGTGCTTCTGTTCCCTCCTAAAAAATTATCGAAAAACCAATCAAAGTTTGTGATCCTTCCGTTAGTTTGAAAAATAGTGTCCGAAAGTTAAACGCTTATTTCACAAGCTAAGGGTGGTGATTAGATTTGCAAAAATGCATTAATTAAGGCCTAAATGGCCAGAATAATCAAATTAGCTAGACGAATAATTCACGATGGCGATCACTTTTACTTAACAATCATCGCTATTTTGACTTAAAAATAAATGATAGCGCTTGCAAAATGAAGATGAGCATGTTATATTTCAGGTGTAGAAACGTCACACAGGTCGAAACAGGAGGTTCATGAAGATGAAAGCTGCAGTTTGGCATGGTGCAAAAGACATTCGGGTTGAAGATGTTGATCTGAGACCAACTAAGGATAACGAAGTGGTGGTTAAGGTTGCCTGGACTGGGATTTGTGGGAGTGATCTCCACGAATATCAAGAGGGACCAATCTTCATCCCGGTCGGCCACAAGGATGAATTAACCGGTGGTGAAGCTCCGGTGACCTTGGGCCACGAATTCTGCGGGGTAATTGAGAAGGTTGGTAAAGACGTTACCAAGTTTAAGGTTGGCGACCACGTTAGCGTTAACCCAACCGTCACCCACGGCAAGGTGCCCGACAACGTTGACGTATACGACGGCTACTCCTTCATCGGACTTGCTTGCGATGGTGGTTTAGCGCCATTAGTTAACATCCCGGAAGAAAATCTCTACCTACTTCCAAAGGACTTCCCGTTGCGGATTGCAGCCACCGTTGAACCAACGGCGGTGGCCGTTCAAGCCATTAAGGAAGGTGACCTCAAGTTTGGTGAAAACGTGGCCATCTTCGGGGCTGGTCCAATTGGGGTCTTGGTAGCGGCGGCGGCCAAGGCGGCCGGGGCCTCCAAGATCATTGTTTCCGACCTGTCAGAGGTTCGTTTGAAGAAGGCCCTTGAAATGGGGGCGACCGACGTCATCAAGTCCGACCAAGAAGACGCCGTGAAGAAGATTAAAGAGCTCGTTCCGGGCGGGGTCGACGTCTCCTTTGAAGTGGCTGGGGTAAAACCAACCTTTGACCAAGCCATCGAAGCCACTAAGCCACGGGGGACGATGGTAATTGTGGCCATTTACGGCCACCCAATCGAATTTAACCCAATGCAGCTGACCAACACCGGGGTTAAGATCACCAGCACAATTGCTTACTCCCGGGAAACCTTCCAACAAACGGTCGACCTGGTTACCAAGGGCTCGTTGGTTGTGGAACCGGTCATCACCAAGGAAATCACGATCGACCAAGTGGTATCCGATGGGTTTGAAGCCCTCACCAATGATAAGGCCCAAGCAAAGATTTTGATCAACGTCGATGGCGAAGACGACTAGTTAAAACAGTAAAAAAGAGACTGGAAAACGCAGCGTTTCCAGTCTCTTTTTGCGTTAGTAGATAATCGAGGCATGTCCCAGGTTCTCCGTCATCAGGCATCGACGTCAATAACGACCTTCCCCATGCTCTGGCCAGAGGCGAGGTAAGCGTGGGCGGCCGGCAGGTCCCTAAGGGCAAAGATGCGGTCGGGTTTCGCGGCTACCTGATACCTCTGCAGGTAGGAGAAGAGTTCGTTAATCTTTTCTTCCGTGACCGCCCCCGAGTAGCCCCCGGTCAGGTAGGCGCCCGGGGCAATGTCGGTGATCGGGTCAAAATGCTCTAGGGTCCACTGGTTGCCGAGTAGCCCCGTCACGCAGACGATCCCGCCCTCATTAACGTGGGTGAAGGTCTCCTTAACCGTCACCGGCCCGATCAATTCAAGGACCTTATCAAATTTTTCCGCCGTTTGGAGATGCCCGTTTTGGTCCTTAATCACGGTTGAGTAACCAGCGTCCTTCATCCGCGCGGCTTTGGCAAGTGAGCGTGAGGTACCGGCGACGTAGGCTTGGGGGTCCTTGGCCCGGATCAAATTTAGCATGGCGATCCCGACCCCACTGGTACCACCGCGAATTAAGTAGCGGTCGCCAGGAGCGGGCCGGAGGTTCTTTAACGAAGTGTAGGCGGTGTAGCAAGTCTCGGGAAAGACGGCTAGCTGGGTCCAAGGAAGGTCGGTCGTGACCGGGTAAATTTGTTGGTTGGGTAACAGGGCGTACTCGGCGTAACTACCGTCAAAGTTGCGCCCCATCTCCCCCATGATGGAAATGACGGCTTGTCCAACGGGTAGTCGTTGCGGGTCGGTCGTTTGGGCGATCTCCCCCACCCCTTCGATGCCGAGAATGCGGGGGAAATGCACCGTTGGCGATTACCCCTTTCTAGTGTAGACCTCCGAGTGGTTAAGACCAAAGGCGTGAATCTTAACCAGTGACCACCCAGGGCGAAGTTGCGGGGTTGGTAGGTCAACGAGTTTTAGTTGGTCGGGTCCCCCGGCCAGGTAAATGACAATCGCTTTCATCAGGGTACCTCCTCATTATTTAGTGCTAAACCGTGGTCGAAGAAAATGCTGCAGGATTCGTAAAATGGCGATGCTAACCAGGGTCAGGGCGACCGTCATGATGATCCCCCATAACAAGGGGGGCAACTGCTGGGTTTGGAGGCCTTCAAACAGCAAGTTTCCTAGCCCGCCGGCGTTGATGGTGGCGGCGATCGTAGCAATCGACATCGTTGACGCTAGGGCTACTTGGAGGCCCGAGAAAATCGCCGGGGTCGCCAGCGGTAGTTGAACCTTGAAAAAGACCTGCCGGCTAGTCATCCCCATTCCGTAGGCAACCTCAACTAAGCTAGGGTCAATTGCCCGGAGTCCGGTAATAAAGGTCCGCAAAAGGACGTACTCACTGTAAACGACTAAGACAACGGTAGCAGTAGTGTCGCCCAACCCGGTTAGCGGTAGGAGCAAGGCGAAAAAGGCGAAGCTCGGCACCGAATACAGCAGGGAAAAGACGTAGGTTAACCCAGTCAACAGCCGGTCGTGGCGTAAGCAAAGCAGGATTAAGAGGCTGGCGATCAACAGGGCAATCAATAGCGACGTTAAGACAAGCTGGGCGTGCTGGGCGGTATCAGTTAGAATGGTGGTGGCGTTTTGGTTCCAATAAGTAATCATTGTAGTTGCCTCCAGAGTTCCTGGTTGCGCTCCTCGGTTGCCAGTAGCTCTTCAACAAAGGGGCTCGCCGGGTGTTTAACGATCGTTTCCGGGCTGGCAAACTGTTCGATGCGCCCCTTGTTCATCACCATGACCCGCTGCCCCAAATAAAGCGCCTCGTTAATGTCGTGGGTAACAAAGGAAAAGGTCTTATCGGCAAGCGAAGCGTGGAGGTTTTTGATTTCCTTTTGCAAATCAATCCGGGTTAAGGCATCTAGGGCGCCGAGCGGTTCGTCAAAGAGGATGAAATCGGGGTTAGCGGCCAGGGCGCGGGCGAGGCCGACGCGTTGCTGCTGCCCCCCGGATAACTGGGCGGGGTAGCGATCAGCGTACTGGTCGCTGGGAAGTTTGACTAGGTCCAATAGTTCGTCAACTCGCTGGTCAATTTTAGCTTGCTCCCACCCCAACAGCTTAGGAACAACGGCGATGTTTTGCTTGATTGTCAGGTGGGGAAAGAGGGCAATCTGTTGGACCACGTAGCCGATGTGGCGCCGCAGGTCCACTTGGTTGTGCTCCGTTAATTCTTTACCACCGATCTTAACCGTGCCGCTGGTCGGTTGCCAAAGACCGTTGATCATTTTGAGGGTCGTCGTCTTTCCCGAGCCAGATGACCCCAGCACGGTCACGAACTCCCCCTTGTTAATGGTAAAGGACAGGTCCGGGATGACCGTTGTTTGACCAAAGCGCTTAACGACGTGTTCAAATTCAATTTCGGGTTGGTTCATGGTTTTCCACCTTTCGGATGAGGAGGTCGAAGCCGACCATTGTGATTAAAGAGAGCATGGCGACGCTAGCCCCACCAATAACCACGTCGGCCATGTCGTACAAGCCTAAGCCGGTAAAGATCAGGGTGCCTAACCCGCCGGCGCCGATATAGGTTGCTAAAGTGGCACTAGCAATGATTTCAATCAGGGCGAGCTTAATCCCGTTTAAGAGATAGGGCAGGGCTAAAGGAACCTTCACTTGCCAAAGCAGTTGGCGTTCGTTCATTCCGAGGGCGACCCCTACTTCTTGATAGATCGTCCCAACTTCATTAAAGCCTAGGATCGTGTTAATTAAAATTGGCGGGATGGCGAGGATGACGAGGGCGATTGCGGCCGGGACGACCCCGGTTCCGATCAACGGAATCAAGAGGAATAAGAGCCCCAAGCTGGGGATGATCCGCAAGACCTGGGAAAATGATGAACAAACCAGGGCCACTTTAGGGTGTTTTGAGCCGAGGTACCCTAACGGTAGGCTGATCAGCATGGCAATCACTAAGACCGAAAAGCTCAGTGCCAGGTGTTGGCCCACATAGCCCCAGTACTGGGCGTGGTTAGTTTGAAAGTAATGGATGATTTGCGTAAGCACGGTCAGGACCTCCGGTATTAATAAAGAAGAAAGTGACAATAACTGACCTAGATCAGCTAGAACTGCTGTGATGGTGGCGTATTTTCCGCCTAATCAGCATAGAATAGTAAGGGGCCGGGAGAAAATCGGATTTTCCCCTAGCCCCCAATCTTAGTTAATATTTTTATTAAACCAGTTCTTAGCCACAGTTTGGTAGTTTTGCCCGTCGACGTCAACTTTTTTGTTTAATTCCGTCAGGGTTTTAGTCGTTAACTTCTTGTCGACCTGATTTAAGGCCTTAGCCATCTTCGGATGCGACTTGAGGGTTGAATTCCGAACCAACGGGACCAAGTTATAGGCTGGCCACAGGTGCTTGTCATCCTTTAAGAGGGTGTATTTGTTGCCATTGGCCAGTTGCCCGTCGGTAGTCGAGACCGGCGCCGCATCCCCCTTGCCTTCGGAGAGGATCTTGTATTTCAAGCTGTCATCGTAGTCCTTTGAGGACTTGAAGTCGAACTTACCATACTTTTTAACCATCCCCGGCAGGGCGTCGGCCCGTTGGTCAAATTCCCCTTGCGAGACGAAGCGAATTTTGTTGGCCTTCTTTTGCAGGTCGCTGATCGTGTAGATGCCGTACTTTTTGGCTACCTTGGTGGTAACGGCGATCCCCTGTGAATCATTACCCGGTGCCGGTGTCAGGGTCGTTAACTTATACTTAGCGACCCCCTTCTTGGCGGCCGCCGCAATTTGCTTAGCGTTCTTATTGGTGGTGCTTTGCTTTAAGTAAGCGTCCACAATTGTCCCCGTGTACTCGGGGTAAACGTCAATTTGCCCGGTTTGGACCGCCTTAAAAACGACCGAATTAGAGATATTTTGTTTACGGGTCACCTTGTAACCGGCCTTTTCCAGGGCCAGGGCGTAAATTTCACTGACGACCTTACTCTCGGTGAAACTCTTGGACCCTACAATAATCGGGGCCTTACTACTAGCGGCGAACCCGATGGTTGGAAGGGCTAGGGCCCCCAAAGCAGTGACGGCAACGGTGGCCACCAGTCGCCGAACCCATTTTCTCATATTGATCGCTCCCTTTTCTTAGTACTTGTGATTTCATAAGTAACAATAACACAATCGAATAGCTTATTCAAGGCTTTTGTGATAGGATTAAGTTATCAAAGTGCTTTTACTTGTAATTAATAATGGAACGAGGTGAGAAAATGCGTGCTTCAACCCGCTTTAGCGATGCTATCCATATTTTGTGCTTTCTGAAGGTTTACGAGGAGGCCCGAATCACGAGTGACCTCTTATCATCGAGTATCGGGATTTCACCGGTCATGGTGCGACGGCTAATGGGGAACCTACGGCAGGCCGGTTTAGTCCAAACTACCCAAGGGACGGCACAGCCTCGGTTGGCTAGGGACCTGCAGAAGATTACCTTATACGATGTTTATTTGGCCGTCGAAGAGAGCGATGGTCCCCACCCACTCTTCAACGTTAATCACGATACTAACCCCCAGTGTAAGGTCGGTGGTCACATTCAACCGATCCTAGCCGAGGCATACCAAGAGGCACAGGCGGCGGCGATGATTCGGCTCAATAACGTAACTGTGGCCGACATCGTGGACCAGATTAATTTAAAGTTGCACCAAGAAAAGTTACAAGACTAAAAAGGAGCGTTCACGGTTACCCGTAGCGCTCCTTTTTCTATTCAATTCGCTTTGCCTTCATTGAAAAGGCAACCCGGTCGCTCAAACTGTTGTGAACCGTGCAGTACTTATCCATCGTCTTTAGGAGCCGGTCGATTGCCTTATCCGTCATTGAGGTCGCTAACTTAACCGTCACGTGAACGGTGGCAAGGGCCTTAGCCCGGCTCCCTGGTAGGTAATCGGTGGTCCCTTCAATCTCGAGCTCAAAGCGATTGACGTCTAGTTGCTTGTGGCGGATCATGTCTAAGGCGGTCAGCGACAGGCAACCCCCGAGGGCCCCCAATAAGGATTGAACCGGGTTTGGCGCTGCATCCGTCCCTTCTTGGGTCAACGGTTCGTCAAGTAACCACTGGTGGGTGCCGTCGTTATTGATGACTTGGCAACCCACCTGGCGTAAAACGGTGTGAATTTGGTAATCGGCCATTAGTCTTCCTCCGTCATGTCCTTCATTAAAATGAAATCGGTCTGCGGGTCATCGCCCACCATGAAGGTATGTTGACTAACCCGCTTAAAGCCGTAGCGCCCATAGATCTTTTGGGCCGGGTAGTTATGTTCCCACACCCCTAACCAGACCCGCGGGACGCCCGATTTTTTAGCTTCTTGCATGGCAAAATCCATTATCTGCCGCCCTAGGTGGTGACCTTGGTATTTAACCCGCAGGTAGATGCGCTGTAATTCCATGGCGTCGGGGTAATCCGGTTCGGTTTGGGCGTCCTTCCAGGAAAGCTTCAAGAAGCCAACTACTTCCCCGCCTTCGTTTTTAAAGAAGTAGGTAGCGGTGTTGGGATCGGTTAATTCCGCTTCCATTGACTCGGTGGTGTAGTATTCCTTTAAAAAGGCCGCCATCTCGTCTGGCGGGGTGTTAGCGTCAAAGGTCGCCTTAAAGGTTTCCCGGGCTAACTGTTGTAAGACCTTCATTGAGGCGGGATCGGTGGCAACTAGTTCGGGGGTAATTTTCATTGGGCAAACTCCTTAACTTTTCTTCCATTATAAACCGAATTAAAACTAGGCGCTATTAAATGCCCAGCCCGCCTAGCTTAGTGCTTCAACTTCAATTGGTTCTCACGCTGCTCCCCGGGAATTACCACGAAGACAATGATTACCAGGGCAATAGCGGCGCAGATCGTTGACATTAATAGTGATTGACGATAAGAAGCCACCCCATGGGTCATCCCACCGGTAACCCCAACGATTAAGGCAAGGCCAATGCTGGAACCGATCTGGTGCATCGTGTTAATCAACCCAGAAGCGGCACCGGCATCTTCGGGAAGCGTGTTAGCGACCCCGACCGTAGTTAATGGGCTCATGATTAACCCTTGGCCGAAGCCAATTAAGAGCATCGGGAGGCCCAGCTCGAGCCAGTAACCGTTGGCAGGTGAAAGTAAGGCCATGATTAATAAACCGATGACGGTAAGGGCCATCCCGATCCCCAGGAGCGGACCATTACCAAAGCGTTCAGTCAAGTCAGCTACCCGCATGGCGACAATGAAGTTTAAGATGGTTAGTGGGAAAAAACCGATCCCGGCCATTAGGGGGCTAAAGCCTAGGAATTGTTGCATGGCTTGCGAAGTTAAAAACCAAAATGGGAGCATTGCCATCATGAAGCAAAAGCGGGCTAAGTAGGCCCCCGAACGTTGAGCGGAAACGAAGAGGCGTAGTGGCATCAGCGGTTGGGCGGCGGTCCGTTGGGTGTTGACGAAAACTAAGATGATCAGAATTCCGACTACTAAGGAAACCACTTTATAGCGGTTCCCCACTAAGCCATAGACGACTAAAAATGAGCCCGCCACTGAGAGCAAACTGGGGATCAATTCGAGCTTGACCGCCCGACGACTCGTTTGGGGTAATTTAGTGACGGCGATGGCAAGCATTACTAAGGCGATGGGAACGTTAATGTAAAAGCCAATTCGCCAGGTCAAGAGGTCGGCAAACAGCCCCCTAGCACTAGTCCTAAGCTGGCCCCAACGCCCGCCATCGCCCCGTAGTAACCAATCGCTTTAGTTAAGTTGTGGCCTTGGTAAGTATCCATTAGGATGGCCAATGAGGTCGGGGCAATGATGGCCGCACCGATCCCCTGAACCGCCCGCCCAACGACGAGGAGGGGGGCGGTTTGCGCTAAACCAACGGCCAACGAGGCCAAGCCAAAGATTACCAATCCGACTTCAAACAGTTGCTTACGTCCCACGGCGTCCCTGGCCCGACCCGCTAACAAGAGCAAGCCGCCAAAGGTTAAGGTATAAGCGGATGAGACCCAAGATCGGCCTGGTACCCCGCGTTGCCCCCGGCTTCTTGGTTAAAGCAGTTCCCTTCAAAACCGGCCAAGCAAGCGGCACAGTGGCCACAGCCGTGGGTGAAGGGGCGATGATAAAGTCGCCCGGTTGAACAGCTGTGACGTCCGCACCTACCTCTTCAACAATTCCGATTGCTTCGTGGCCAGTTAAGGAACCGTGTTCCCGGTTACCAATTCCCTGGAACCACCACAGGTCCGAACCGCAGACGCAGGCCTGCACGATCTTGAGGATGGCGTCAGTTGGCTTTTGGATGGTGGGCTTGGCGACCTCTTGGACCGCCATTTCACCAGGTTGCACAAAAATTGCTGCTTTCATAATTAATTCCTCCATCATTTATTAGTTGCTGGTGACGGCTTTGACCCAGTCCTTCAACTGGGTGCTACCCTCTTGGCCGGGTAAAACCGTTACTTGGGGCGCCCATTCTTTAAAGGTTGCTTCAAAATTTCCGGCGACCCCGGCATCAGTATAAAAGGGGGCTAGGTGACCGGCGAAATTAGTGAGTTGGTTTAAGAACTGCTTGACCGGGACCGCTGGCTGGCCCGACCAAACCGGGGACCCCACTAAAATAAGGTCATACTGATCCAGTTCCGGAATTGGGTTTGCCAGCGGTGGCAGCTCGCCGGTCGCAAGCTGGTTCTTGGCGCGGTCGGAAGTGGCGTACATATCAGTTAAGTCATAAGTGCCTGCCGGGACCGCAATTTGGTATTGGTCAGCTCCTGGCCAGAGCTAGGCAATTTGGTCGGCTAAGCGTTTGGTGTGGCCAGACCAAGATTAAGTGGCGATTAAAATCTTCTTTTCCATCCAAAACTCTTCTTAAAGTAAGGATAAATGAAGCGGTGCACCCCTTCAATTTCGTTTACGGGGGTTAACCATTACCAAAACTGATTAATAAACTGGTCGGGTGGCGCCTTCCGTAGTGGGATCGCCAATCCCAAGACTATCGTTAGCTCCCAGGGATGGGTCGGCAATGCTTCGGCGGGATCCCGACACCCCGACGAACTGGTCGTGGCGGTGCGTCAGGGTGTAATTAACCTCCGGCCGGTCGTTAAGCCACGGTAAGCGTAAGGTGGTATAAGTTAAACCAGACTCCGCCAGCAGTTGATCGGCCAGTACCGCCGTAGTCCCGGTTGGGTCGCCGTTAAAGCAGTAGTCCCGGTTCCAGTCCCCAAATTCACCGGGCACTTCGTTGTAGAGGCCCAGTAGGCTGGTTTCTACCACCCGCTCGACCCGGTTTAACTTGGCGGCCGCAATGATGTTTTTGGTTGGCCGGTTAGTTTGGTCGTGATCCACGACGGCCGACCAGATTAAATCGGCGTCCTTTGTCGCCTGAATGACGTCAGTGGGATTCGTTAAATCCCCGTCTAACAGGGTCACCTGCGGGTTGTCGTTCAATTCAGAAAGTCGTTCCGGATGACGGAGCATCAGGGTTAATTAGACGTCTTTAAAGATGGGTTCAGTTAACAGCCGTTCTTCAACTAGGCGGGCAATCTGCCCGTTGGCAGCTAAACTAAAATGGTAACGTTCATAAGTTCCTCCTCTTAATTGACTGATGGTCATTATTTTTGATAAAAAAGGGACGCCCCTATTTTACTAAGTAAGGCGCTAGCATGGAACCGAGGGCGACATCGCAGTAGTCGCGTAAGCGTTGTTCAGGGCTTGCTTGGTCATCAACCCCCCAAGCGACTAAAATGCCATAGAGTTCCACCGTTAAAAGGTTGGCGATGGTTGCCACAGGGGTTGACGCCGTTAAACGTTGGTGGTCAACCAACCCTTGTAAGAGTCGTTCAATCCCTCGCCGGTCGTTTTCAAACTTACCAATTTGTCCATTAGAGGGGTCTAGGATAAAGCGGAACCAACTCCGGACCATGGCTAAGGTCGATTGATCGGTGACCACCTTGAGGTAACTCATTAAGTAGTAACGAATCCCTTCGACTGGATCGCCGTTGACCAGAAGCGGGATTTGGTCATTAATCGCCGCAAATCGGTGTTGACTCAGGGCGATCATTAAGTCCCCCTTCTTTTTAAAGTAGGTATAAAAGGTTCCCTTAGAAACCCCGGCCAGCTTGGTAATTCGTTCGACCGACACCGCTGCGTAGCCTTCCTTAACGATTAGTTGGTCCGCCGCCGTTAGTAGTTTTTGCTTGGTTAAGCGGACTTGTTCTTCACGCTTCAAAGTGCACCTCCCTTTCCTTGATGCTCGTATCATACAACACAATTGACTGACGGTCAGTTATGCTAGAGCGAAAAATTGGATAAGCCCCATTTTTATATACTTAACATAATGTAATTAGTTGATACCACCGAAATCGATTTGATCGAGCAGGTCTTCCCTGCTTTGTTGATCGAGACCCAGGTAGGCTAAGGTCATCGCCTCGCTGGAATGGTTGAGCAGTTTCATCACGAGGCCGATGTTGTAGTTAGACTGCACGTAAACCCGGTAGGCCCCCGTTTTACGCATCGTGTGGGTGCCGAGGTAGTTTAAGCCGAGTAAATCCCCCACCTTGTGCATGACTTTATAGTACTGGTGCTCGGTAATGTGGCGCTCCGGGCGCTGAAAGGAGGGAAAAAGCCATTCGCTGGTGTAAACTTGGCAGTCCGGGTTAGCTAACTGGTAGTTGGTCAGCCAACGGGCGTAGCGCTTGAGGTCTTTTTCGACTGGCTTTAAATAAAGGGTATTTTGCTTGTGAGTTTTCTTGTCGACGATGAAGGCGTTGCGTCGTACCTCCCCTTCTTCATCAAACACGTCATCCTTCTTTAAACTGATAACGTCGGACACCCGCAACAGGGTCGCCTTCCCGACTTGGAAGATCGTGTAGTTGCGTTGACCAAACTTGAAATTGTCACGCAAGGTCGCTAATACCTGGGATAACATCTGTGAGTCCTTAATGGGGAGTACCAACTGCTTCAAAAGATCACTTCTTTCCTGGGGGCTGTTTTTTAGCTATACTCAATTATAGTCCCCATCACCAAAACCGTCAATTTCAGATCCTATTAAAACGGCATTCTCGGGGGCCTATTTGTATATTATAGGCCCCGTTTTGGCGCCGTAAATCCCCAAAACGGTAAATTTGCTCTCAGACGAAATTTCAGTTGGGTTGATGGGTAGTTGTCCGTTTCATTATCGCTGAACGCTAAATTATCTAGTTGACATAATATAATTTAAGCAAGCTTCCCCCCACTAAAAAATCCCCCGCTAAGGGAGGATTACAGCTGGTGTAAAAATTGACTCACTACTTGATTGAAGACAGCTACCTGTTCGGCCATGACGACGTGGCCGGACTGGTCAATTGAAACGTGATGGACCATTGGGTTATCCTTAGCCACCGTTGCGTAGGCTGATTGGTAAAAGGGGCTTTGGTTGGCGGTCACCAATAAGGTCGGCACCTTGGTGGTTGCTAGGGTTGGCCGGAAGTCTTGGCGCGCCACATCGGTGACTAGTTCCCGGTTGGCCGCCCGGTCGAAAGGAAACTGCTGTTTAACTACCCGGAGTTGATCATAAACGTGTTGGTCGATGCCGTGTAGCGTTTCTGATACGCCGGGTGCAAGTAGACCTTGCTGGTAGTTGGCACGGGTAACCTTCATGAAGCCATAGGGCCAAGATGGCGAATTAATCAGGCGCGGGCTCTGGTCGACGGCCACTACCCCCGCCAGCGGATAGTTAGGGTACTGGGTCAAGAAGTCATAGATGACACTAGCCCCCATTGAGTGACCAATTAGCACTGGTTGCTCAATAACCGGCATCGAAAGTAACTCTTGGAGGTCCCTACTGAGTCGGTGAATGCTGTTGAGGTTGGGATCAAACTGGGAAGCGCCGTGATTACGTTGGTCGTAGGTTACGACTTGATAGCCGTGAGTTGAAAAGAATTCGACTTGGCGGGTCCAAACTTGCTGGTAGCCACCAAAGCCGTGGATGAAGACCAGGCTTTGGCCGTGACCAACGACTTGGTAGTTAAGGCGGAGTCCATCATCAGTTCTTAGTTCCATGATCATTATCCCCTTCCATCACACTGGCCAAAAAGATGGTGGCAATCAGGAGGTCGGCCGCCCCACCCAGACTGAGGTGGCGGTCAGAAAAGTCCTTCTCTAGGTTGACCAAGAATTGACGACCTTGTTTCGTTGTTAGACCACCGAGCTCAAAGAAACGGTCTAACTGTTGGTCCTTCCATGCTAAGATGGCTGGGTCCCCGGCCCGCTTAACTAGGGTCGTGTCATCGGTGTGGCGGGCAATCTTCAAGAAGGAGGTTAGCTGGCGGTCATTTTGGTTCATCCCCCAGTTAGCCCGCCAGGTCGGCAGGCCATACTTGAAAACGGTTGGGAAACCGCTCGCCGCTTCCCCCCGGATCCCGGTTTGCCCGTAGGCTAGGTACTGGCGCTCCCCGGCGGTCAGCTGTTGACCATGCTTTAAGCCATCTAGGTCGGTCGCCAATAGGTTAGCCAACATCTCTTTGACGACCCGTTGAACGTTTAATTGGGTAACTGGCAACTGACGCCCCCTCAGCGTCGCTACGGCCTCGGTCAAAATGCCCAGCGAAAAAATGGTGCCCTTGTGAGTATTAACCCCCGCTGTTGCTTTGAACATCGTCGTTTCGGCCCGCTGACCGAGGAGGCGAAGTTGGTTAAAGAAAAGGGGCGCAGGTTGTCCGGTCGGGAAATTGAGGCCGGCCGTGGCAGCCCGCTTAAAGTAGGGGCGCAGACTGGTGGCGCTTTGAATAAAGGTGAAGACATCCATATCTGGGTGGGCGCGGTGCTCAACTGGGTCAACCAATCCTGGTTTGGGCCAGGTGACGACTTCGTTTAACATTGCCTTCACCGCTTGGTCTGCCAGTTGCTCAGCAACAGTCCCCCGTTGGTTAGCCGCGGTTGCTTCGTCAATTAGTTTGGCCACCCGGGCTTGTAGTTCTTCAACGCTGTGGCGCCGTGACCGTCCACATTCCTTAGCCGAACGCCCGCAGATTAGACAGGTCCGAACTGGAAGATCAAAATCCCCCCGCGAAAGTGAGTGGGATTCCCCACCGTTGGTGATTAACACATCGAGGTCAAAGAGCCGGTTGGCTGGTTGACGCTCTTCGAAGTGGACGGTCCCCTCCTTAACGGTTACACCGGCGCTATATAATAGGTAGAAACGTTCCGGACCGGTTGGAGCATCCTCCCAAGAAGTCGCAATTTCAAAGGGTTGTCCGCACGCTAGCCACTGGTCCTCAAGGCGTGCTAAGCCGGCGGTAAAGAAGGCTTGGATGGTAGCGCTGTTCTTGACTGGCCCCGGGATATTTAGCTTGCAGGCGACCACCACCTGGGAAGGGTGTTCTCTTAATAACTGTGCCTGCGTGGCTACCCGCCGGTCACGGTTGGCTAAGACCGCTGGGATCTCTACATTGGTCCCTTCAAATACCTTGCTCACCATTGTTAGTTCCTCCTAATTATATTATGTAAAAAAAGGGTACCGGATCAAGGTAACCCTATTCTGAATGGCAAGCGACCGAGGCAGATTGCCCCAGCCACTCACTCGGATATGTCATTTAAGATTGGCAGTTTCGGCGCTTAGTCCTTAACTTGCTTGATAGCATCAATTAGGCTACCGTCACGATATTCGACTAGGCCGACGACGCGGTCGGTGTATTCAACCGGCGCCGGCTTGCCAACCGTGGCTTCGGCCCGCTTTTGCAGTTCTTCAATTGAAACGATTGGTAAACTTGGCACCTTGCTGAAGGCGTCAACGAGGTCTTGGCGAGCTGGGTTGATGGCGATCCCGACTTCGGTTACCAGGACGTCAATGGATGCCACCGGCGTTGAAACGGAGTTAACGCTAGGTACAACCGTGGCGATCCAGCCCCGGGTTAATGGCGCGGAGATGATCGTCATCTTGGCGGTTCCGGCGTCTTGGTGGGTACTATCCCCTGTCAAGTTGACACTTATAAAAACGAAAACACAGTTTTTCTTATCCGACCAAATCGTGGTAATATTCCGCCACGGTTTGGTCATTTCTTTTAGCGGAAATGAACTGATTCGTGAAGTACATTATTCCAGCACGAACCTGTTCCTGTAACTCTGCTAGAGTTTGCGCCTTTGGACGATGCTCGAGCCAGATGCTTTTAAAATCTGCCCACCAGTGTTCCATTACGGCGTTATCCGCTGGTGTCCCAGGCGCCGATAGGCTATGCCTTACCTTCTCCTGACGGAGAGCTTCGTTGTAATTGGTGGACGTATATGCCGCTCCACGATCCGTATGGATCATTTCTGGAGTGGTTCCACTAGCCTTAGCGGCTTGGTTAAAGACTTTGATTGCGGCTTCTCTGGTCTCCGTTGGTGAGATTAACCATGCTGCTGGCCTTTGTCCATATAGATCTAAGATGGCGTGTAGACGGACTTTATTAGCGGTCCCATAGGTCAGTTCTGTTGTATCTGTTACCCAAACCTGATTCGGCTTTTCTTGCTTAAATTGCCGATTTAGTAGGTTTTCATCTTGATAGGTTTGTTTTGCTCCCTGGCGGTCCTTTTTGATCCTTGATGGTTACTCAGATAGCGTGCTCCCCAACCGCAGGCCTAGTGGCTAAGTCTGGCCACAGAACACCGCCGAGGGCGCTAACCTGTGCCCTATCCTTAGCCTACAGCCTGCCAATGGTTGGTTCGCACTCAAAAAAAGACCCGGCGCACTGCCGGGTCTTTTTGTAACCTTAACCGAGGGTACCAACCACTGGCAAGCCTTCGATGACTCCGGCCCCGTGGGGGGAGTGCTTGAGGGCGTCAGTGATGTCCTTGCCGGCAAGGTTGCCGTGGTTCTTGTTCTCTTTCCAGTTCGGGATGGAAGAAGCGTCGTACATCTGGCCTTCGTAAGCGAAGTAAGCCGGGCGACCGTCCTGACCGTCATATTGAGCAAGTTCCGCGAGGGTAAACACCTTATCTGCCATGGAAATGTACCTTCGTTTCAAGGGTTAATGTGGATGATTACGGTTATTGTACAAAAGCAAGTGACACGGCGTCAAGAAATTAGGTGCGGAACGTAACAATCTTTAGTCGAGCTGGTAACGGGTGAGGGTGTCGGAGAGATTTTTGATAATTCCTAAACGTAATTCCTTGGGTTCCAAGACCTCGATGCCGGAAATCCCCAGCAAGAGGTAAAGGCCGGCACCCAGCATTAAGCGTGACTTTAACTTGACCGGCGCGTCGTCGGGCACTTCGGCTAAAGAAGAGGCCGGGAACTCGGTTTGGTCGACGTAGTAGCCAACCACCTCGGCGTTAATGCGGTCGATCGTGATTTCGGCGGCCTTGTGGTCGGCCTTGACCAGGATGGCTTGGGTCTGGTGGTTTTTGCCCTTGAACATACCGATCACGGTGTTACGGTCGGCTTCAAAGCCCTCGAGCTCACGCTTGGTGGCGTCGGGGCCGATTTTGATCGACAATACCCCGTCGCAGCGCAGGATCCGGGCAGCGTCGGCCTCATCCCCCTTAGCGCCCTTGGTTGTGTCGACCTCTTTGTAGCCGCGGACGTACCAGTAGTAATCGAAGTGTTCGATGCTTAGCGGGGTGAAAACGTAGTCCTTGTCGATCGAACCGTCGCGCTTGCGGTAGTCAACGATCACCTTTTTGTGGGCGTAGACGGCGTCGAGGAAGGTTTCTAAGACCGCCAGCTGGGTCGGTTCGGCCACCGGACGGTAGTAATGGCGCTCCCCCTTTAACAAGGTGTTAATTTCGTCGGCCCCGTGTTCGGCGAGTTGGAGCTGGTTTAAGGGGCGGGTCAACTTGTTAATGAGGTGTTCGACGACTTCCTTATCAAAGGAGCGGCTGGCCAGGAGGATCTTGGCGATGATGAAGACCTCCCGCTGGGTTAAAAAGGGCCCCTGGCTAGCGTCGACCAGGTACCTGACGTCGCGCTCGCCGTCGTCATTGACGAAGCGTTCCCGTTTAACCTCTAAGTTAAGGTAGTCGCCGAGGAGCGTTTCGATGGCGGCGATGTCTCGTTCAATCGTCTTGGCCGAGGTATGGTACTTATCAATCAGGTCATTTTTGGTGGCCTCCCCGGTGGTTAGGAGGAGGAAAATAATGGCGGCTTGGCGGTTATCGATATGATCAAATCCTTTTTAGAAAAATTTTACCGCTTTTTTTGGCCAACGACAATATATGACCAAGTCACCTGTAATAATAAAGACATCAAGCCGGATGGGGGTCCGGCTTGGTGCTTCCGCCACCGGGAGGGGTTAGTTAACCACGCAGGTTACGGGCGGAGAGCGGGGCTGGGGAGCATGGTTTCCTCAGCCCCGTTTTTTTTAATGGCTACTTAATTTTAGGAGTGCCTGGCGGGTGAAGGCACGTTGGTACTTGGCCGCTAAATTTTGGGTCAGCTGGGTTTGGTTAGCCAACTGAGCCTGCGCTGCTTGGTCACCGGCCTGGGCCTTGGCCGCCAGTGCTTTCAGCTGCTCTTTAAGGCGTGGCCGGGTAGTTGGGCCTTAGTGACGTTGGACAGGATTGAAATCATCACCGCCGTGACCATCGACGAGGCAATTTGGCGGAAGGTGTTGTTGGCGGCCGCTCCGTGGCTAAACTCGCTGACCGGGATGGCGTTCATGGCGTTGGTGATCGTCGTCATCAAGACCAGGGAAATCCCAAACATCCGGACGGCGTACAAGAAGACGACCAGGATTTCCGGGGTCGTGGCGCTCAAGAAGATAAAGGGGAGGTTCCCCAAGGTCAAGATGGCAAAGCCGGTGATCGCTAGGTTGCGGATCCCGTACTGGTCAAAGAGGCAACCGGTGACCGGGGACATCAACCCGATCAAAAGGGCGCCCGGCAGCATCGTCAGCCCCGATTCAAAGGGGGAGTGGCCCATTAAGTCCTGCAAGTACAGTGGCAAGACCATTTCAACGCCGACCATTGAGAGGTTAACAAAGGACGACAGCAGGGTGCCGACGGTGAAGTCCTTATTTAAAAAGACCCGCAGATCCAAGAAGGGGCGCTCCATCGTCAGCTGGCGGTGGATGAAGAGGGCGATGAAGACCAGCCCCACGGCCAGGGCGATCAGGACCTTAGCGTCGCCCCAACCGTCGTTACCGGCGGTCGAAAAGCCGTAGAGTAGGCTCCCAAAGCCCAACGTTGAGGTGATCGTCGACCAAAGATCGAGCTGGCTGGGTTTGCCGGGCAAGACGTCCTTCATGAAGAAGAGGGCGCCGAAGAGGACGAAGGCGATGATTGGCAACAGCATCCCAAACAGGATCCGCCAGCTGACGTGATCCAGGATGTACCCAGCTAAGGTGGGGGAAATCGCCGGCGCTAGGCCGACCACGATGCCGGCCAGTCCCATCGCCTGGCCCCGCTGGTTAGCCGGGAAGATTTCTAACATCATGATTTGCAACAGGGGTAAGACGCCCCCGACCCCGACGGCTTGGATCAGCCGGCCGACTAAGAGGGCGGCAAAACTGTGGGCCTGAAAGGCGATCAGGGTGCCGCAAAAGAAGATCAGCATCGTGATTAAGTAGAGGCGCTTGGTCGGGACGTTATCGGCTAGCAACGCCGAGATTGGGATCATGATCCCGTTGACCAGCAAAAAGCCGGTCGACAGCCACTGGACGGTCGCAGTCGACACGTCAAAGACCCGCATAAAAGTCGGCAGGGCGGTGGCTAAAAAGGTTTGGTTTAAAACGGTCGCAAAGGAGCCGATCATCATCACGATGACCAGCAGGATGCGGTTATAGGCTTTTCCGTGCACATCAACGGAACTTGAAGTCATATTCATTCTCACTTTCCAACATAGTGTTGTGTTAATGACATGGCTGTATTATAGTGAGGGGAGCAAGCGGTGACCACAACAAGGAACGACATTTTGTTCTGAAACCAACACAAAGTCGGTTTTATGTTGGAAACAAGGAGGAAAAGATGGCTGAAAAAGAAGAAAACCGCCGGGTCAAATACACCAAGCGGGTCATTAAAGAAGCCCTGATCGAGCTGATGGCCAATCGGCAGGTCGGCGAAATCTCGGTCAAAAAGCTGTGCGAGCAGGCCGACGTCAACCGGTCGACCTTTTACGCCCACTACGGCAACCCGATGGACGTGATGTGGGAACTAGAAGAAGAGGTCTTTACCGACCTGCAACAAAGCGTGGCTAACCACGGCCAGTGCCAAGACAAGCGGGTCGCCCTAGAGTCGATCATGCAAGCGGTGCTGGAATACGTGCAAGAACGGCGCCAGACTTTTTTGGTGCTGTTTGCCCAAGACAACCTGGGTGACTTTCAAGACCAGCTCTTCGTCTTGACCCAGGGCCAAAAGACCCACCCCAAGAACATGACCCAAGAACAGCGCGACTATCAACGCCGCTACGTCTTTTACGGTAACGTGGCCGTCATCAAATCTTGGTTAGAAAAAGAGGACCGCGAGTCGGTCGAGGAGATGGCGAAACTGATTGCCAAGTGGATGTTGGGGTAGAGAATCGAACCGGATTTAACTTTGCTATACTGAAAGAAAACGGGGGAAAACGATGAGTAAACAGATTCAGGTGGTTGGGGCCGCCATTTTAAACGATCAAAATCAAATCTTGGCAACGCAGCGGGCCGACGCACGAGTTCTCGGTCAACAGTGGGAGTTTCCCGGCGGCAAAATCAAGGTTGGCGAAACACCCGAGCAAGCGCTGGCCCGGGAGCTAGAAGAGGAGTTTTCGGTTCAAGCTCAAGTAGGCCCGGCAGTGGGGCCGACCTTTAAGCATGAGTATGACTTTGGGACCGTGAATCTAACGGTTTACTACGTCCGGTTGGCTAGCGAGGACTTACGGCTAATGGCGCACGGCAAGGTCGTTTGGTGTGAGCAGACCCAGTTAGGGAAGTTAGACTGGGCCGCCACGGATAGGCAAATCGCGGAATTGATCGAGCAAGAAGACTTGACCCAACTGGCCATTTAATGGGGGAACAGAATGCACCAAGATGTTAATTACGATCACCTACTGGATGAGTTAGGGACACAGGGGAGTCTGGCTAAGGAGATGGGCGCCTCTCTTTTGCACGGCTACGTTGACCAAGATGGGGTCCAACCAATTGGTGACTTTGGACCCAAGCTATTAACTAACCAGTTTGATAACCAGATTTGGGATCAGTTACGTTCAGAATTAAATGACGCGACGGAGTACGCCTTTGCGGTGGCCTTCGTGACTGACGCAATGGTCTCCAACCTCAAGCCGCTCTTTAGAACCTTGGCGGCCCGGGGAGTCAAGGGGCGGCTCTTGACGTCGACTTACCTGCAATTCAACCAGCCGGACATGTTTGAAGAACTACTTAAAATCGACAACCTAGAGGTCCGGATTGCCACCGTCAAGGGTTTTCACCAGAAGGGTTACCTCTTTAAGCACCGCGACTACCAAACGGTGATCATCGGTAGTGCTAATTTAACCGCCAGCGCCCTGATGAAAAACCAAAACTACGAGTGGAGTTTAAAGATCAGCTCCCTGAATAACGGGGAGATCACCCGTCAAATCGAGGAAAACTTTGAGGCCGAATGGAGGGACGCCAAACCGCTGAGTGAGGACTGGCTGGACGGCTACCGCAAGGCTTACCAAGCGGACCACCAAGTTAACAGGGCGGTGCATGATTACGTGACGCCGTCAGATGAGCCGGGGAAAGCGCAGCAGGTTAAGCCAAACCAAATGCAAACGGCGGCCCTAAATGAAATTGAGGCCCTGCGCCTGGCCGGCAAGGACCGCGGGCTGGTGGTGTTGGCGACTGGGACCGGGAAAACTTACCTGGGAGCCTTCGACGTTCGGGCGGCCAAGCCCAAGCGGATGCTGTTCTTGGCCCACCGGGAACAGATCCTGCAAAAGTCCTGCCAGAGTTTTCAAAATATCTTAGGTGGTGATCCAGCCAATTTTGGCCTCTACACTGGTGGGGCCAGAGACAAGAACGCCAAGTACCTATTTGCCAGCGTTCAAACCCTGTCACGGGAGGAACACCTGCACCGCTTCTCCCCCGATGACTTTGATTACATTTTGATTGACGAGGTTCATCACGCCGGGGCGGAGAGCTACCAAAGGATCATGGACTATTTCACCCCAAAGTTTTTCTTGGGAATGACCGCGACCCCGGAACGCAGCGATGACTTTAACATCTTTAATCTCTTTCACTATAACGTCGCCTATGAAATCCGTCTCCAACAAGCCTTAGAGTTGAACATGCTGGCGCCCTTTCATTACGTGGGATTGACCGACTACGCCTTTGCTGATCAATACGAAGAAGAAATTGATCAGTACCGGAACCGCAAGCAGGGGAGCAAACCGTCGCGTAAGCAAGAGCAACGGGCGGTGGAATTGTTGACCAGTAAGGAACGGGTTAACTACATCCTGGAACAGACCGATTACTACGGCTATTCCGGCCCGGTCTTGCACGGCCTGGTCTTTTGTTCGTCGGTGGCTGAAGCTGAAGCGTTGGCGAGGGCCTTTACGGCTGCCGGCCACCCAGCCAAGGCCTTGTCTGGTGCCGATAATGGTGACTGCCGTCGCCAGGTGGTGCACGAACTAGAAAACGGACTTATCGAATACATCATCACGGTTGACATCTTTAATGAGGGAATCGACATTCCCTGCGTCAACCAGGTCGTTTTCCTACGTAACACCCAGTCGGCGATCGTCTACGTTCAACAGCTGGGGCGGGGATTGCGCAAGTACCCGGGTAAGGAGTACGTCGAGGTCCTCGACTTCATTGGTAACTATAAAAATAACTACATGATCCCAATTGCTTTGACCGGGGATAATTCCTACTCCAAGGATCAGGCTCGCGATACCGTCGATATTGAACCAACCGTCGGCCTGTCGACGATCGCCTTTGACGAGGTGGCTAAGGAACGGATTTACGAGTCCTTAAGCAAGGTCAAACTAGACGGACTGGCTAACTTACGGGACGCCTACCAAAATATCAAGCGACGGGTGGGGCGAATCCCAATGCTCAGCGACTTTTTGAAGATGGATTCGGTCGATCCGCAGATCTTAGCGACGGTGGTCAAGCCCCGTAACTACAACCGTTTCTTGCTTAAAATGGGGGAGCCAGTTGAAGTAACTGACTACGAAGACCAGGCTTTGTCCCTTATCTCCGTTGAATTGTTAAACGGCAAGCGCCGCCACGAATTGATTTTGCTACGGTTATTACTACAACGTTCCGTGGTTAAGGAGGTAGATTACGTCAGGGCGCTCAAGGAGGCTGGCTGTTACGTCAACGAAGCCACCTTGAACTCGGTCCGGCAGGTGTTAAGCCTCCAGTACTACGCCGAAAGGGCCTACCCATCACGATCTTCTTATGGGGGCGTTGCGCTGGTTAATTATGATCCAGACCAAAAAAACTACCAAATGGGGGAGCAGTTGGCCCAAGCCCTTACCAAGCGGGGCTGGTTTTACCAGCTGTGGTCTGATGCGATCGAAACGGGCCTGCTGCGGGCCGAACGCTACCAGGCCAACGAACAATTTACGATTGGGGAACGCTACACTAGGCGGGATGCCGTGCGTCTGATTAACAACCCTTACGATATGAACGGCCAGCTTGTGTCGGGTTATCGCTTCACCAGTGAAGAAACGGGGTTAAAAGAGGCGATTATCTTCGTCACCTACAAGAAGGCTAAAAACATCCGCAAGGAGATCAATTACAATAACCGCTTCATCAATGACCACGTTCTCCATTACTACACTAAGAATTCTGACATTAAGTTAGATTCGGCCAACGTGGTGAAGTTCATGGGGGGCGAATACAAGCTGCGGCTGTTCGTCCAAAAGTCGGGTGCCATCGATGAAACCGAATTTTACTACCTCGGGACTTGCCGTTACCTCAACAACAGCGTCCAAAAAGAAACCCAAGATGGGGTGCCGCGGTTGGCAATGGACCTTCTGTTGGATCACCCCGTTGAACACAACCGCTACCACACCTTTATCGATTAGGAGGACCTATGGATTACCAAGAAATCACCACCATCCTGCGCGACTTTACCGCTCAAAAGGGGTGGGGGAAGTACCATAATTTAAAGGACCTCGCCCTTTCGGTGAACCTCGAAGCCAGCGAGGTCTTAGAAGTCTTTCAGTGGAAGGACGAGCAAACGCCGTTGACCAACCAGGAACGCGACCACTTGAAAGAAGAAATCGCCGATACCTTGGTCTACCTCTTCTACATGTGCGATGAAATGGGGCTCGACCCCTACCAAGCAATCGCCGAGAAGACGAAGGTTAACCAAACCCGGCACTGGAAGGAGGAAGACCAGTGAGCGTGACGGTGATTCCCCACTGGGGGGCCTGGTTAATTGGCCTCTTAGTCCTCTTAGGGTTGCTCTTATTGGACCTAGCCCATCACGGTCTGGTCGCCCGCTTTGACGACTGGGCCTTTGACAAAATGCCCCACCAGCCTGACAACCGCTTTTGGAACCTGGTGGCCTGGGTCGGTGAACCCTGGGCGGTCGTGGTTTACGTCTTGATTTTGACCGTCGCCCTGTTGGTTATTCACGAAGAACAGGCCGCCGCCTGGGTTTTGTGGACGTTAGGGATCGGCAACGTGTTAGGGATCATCACTAAAAAGACCCTCAAGCGCGAACGCCCGGGGGCCCATTTGGAACATGATGATGGTTATTCCTTTCCCAGCGGTCACGTACTGGGGGGAACGACCCTGTACCTGATGGTCGTGGAACTATGGCCGATTTGGCCGGTGATCGTGATTGGGGGCGTGGCCTGGCTATTGGTAGCTAGCTCGCGGATCATCCTGCGGGCCCACCACGTCAGTGACGTTGCCGGCACCGTTCTCTTTGCCGGGGCCTGGTTTATCATCAGCACCCTGTTGTACCAACTAATTTTCTAACTAAAACGAGCGCCCGAGCAAACTTTCTCTTAGGCGCTCGTTTTGAATTTCTGGGTGTTATCCGGCCTGCCAATGGTGTTGGTCCGCACTCACCATAACGTGCTCCCAACCATGGGCCTAGTGTCTAAGCAGGATGAAGAACGCCACGTTCCGTGACAACCTTCATCCAAGCTTAGTCATACGGCCCGTCGAGGAGGTTGGTCTGCACTCACTACTTCCAATACAGCACCTGCACCGGCTCCGGGCATGGTACCCCGGTTTGGATGGTGGCTAGGTGCCCGGTAGCCGGATTGCGGCGCATCAGGGTTAAATCGTTGGTGTTTTGGTTGGCAACGAACATAAACTTCTGGTCGTGGCTCAAGGAGAAGTCGCCGGCCGTGGCCACCGACTGGATGTGCTTGACCCGGCCGTCAGGTTGGGCCTCAAAAACGGCGATCGTGTTTTCACCGCGGTTAGAAACGTAGACGAAGCGGCCGCTGTGGCAAACGTGAATGGCGGCGGCCCCGTTGTGGGCGGTCTAGTCGGCCGGGATGGTCGAAACGGTTTGGATTGACGATAGTTCACCGTTCTCTTGATCGTAGGCGAGGACCTCCAGCTTGGAGGACAATTCGCCGACCAGGTACATGAAGCGCCCGTCACGGCCAAAGGTCAGGTGGCGGTCCCCAAAGCCCGGTAGATCCTGGTGGGTGGTGACCAGTTTTAGTTGTCCCTGATCGGTGAGGTTATAGATATTGACCTGATCCATCCCTAAGTCGCAAATCACCAAGCGCCGATCCGGGGTTAAGTTAGCGAAGTGAACGTGGGGGAGTTCTTGTTGCGGACGGGGACCAGTCGCCCCCACTTTGAGCACCTGGTCGGCCTTTTGCATGCCACCCTGGCCGTCGAGCTGGTAAGTGGTGACGGTCGACATGTGGTAGTTGGCCGAAAAGAGCAGTTGGCGCTCTTCATCGATGGCCAAATAAGCGGTCGTGGTGCCCGGAGCGCTGACCGAACTGAGCCGGGTAAAATGGCCCCCCTCCTCTTTAAAGGAGGTAATGGCGGCGTGGTCTTGGTCCAGTTTTTCAATCGTGTACAAGATCCCGTTGTTAGCAAAGGTCATAAAAATTGGTTTTTGAATTGGTATTTCCAGGCGGGTGGGTGACAGCCGGCCCGCGCTGGTATCTAGGGTCACCGATTAGATGCCCTGGCTGGTGTGGTGGGTGTAGGTCCCAATCAAGTAGTGTTCGAGCATGATAACCAGTACCTCCTGAAAGCGTTTCTCTTATCATACCACCATCTAGCAATTTTTTGATTAACTTATCAGATGAAAAGGATAAATAAGGCGAAGTTAAATGGACAGCCGGGCGCTTCCCTTGTCAGCACCCGGTCACTAATAGTAGACTGAAGGGAATACAAAACGAGGTGAAATCATGGACGCACGCTTAATTCAGTTCCACATTACCCCCAAACTAGAAGGGCAAACCCAAGAGGAGCTTCGGCAAAACCCCTCTGGCTTTAACATGGAATTCATTGCTAAAGAGAAGTACATTTCCGAAAACCTGCAGGGGGTCCCGCAGTTTCGCCGCGAGTACCGCCACTCTTTGAACCACGTCGTTGACCAGTTCAACGAGTACTACCAGTGGCACACCGAAAAGGCCGCTAAGATGAAGCACTACGGCGATAGCTTTGGCCGCTTAGAAGACCTGTCCGACGCCACTAAGTACCTGGCGAGCCTCCTCAAAAGTGAGTTCTTGGTGCCCAACGAACTGGAGTTAATTGACATCCAGATCGTCGGCCAGTTTTCTGTTTATGAGTCCGGTAGCGACACCGAACTAAAGAAGCAAGCCGATCAGATCCGGGAAGCATCGATCCGTGAGATGCAAAAGAAGATGGCGGCCCGCCAACCGGTCCCCAACCAACCCGGTCAACCGGGGCGACCGGTAGCGATGCACTTCCCGAACCGGGAACCACGGGCTTAGTTTGCGAAAAGATTACAGTTTATTAACGGTTTTCCATAAAATAACTATTAATAAATTAGATCCGCTAATATATAAGACGGGAACGGTGAACGTTGCCGTTTTTTTGTGTTGCCAAAGTTTAGAAGAGAGATTGAGAGTAACGATGAGAAAACTACGCCGGGTCTGCTTCCACCTCTTGTTGGTGGTCGTCACCCTTACCACCGTGCTGGCCACTAGTGCCGGCGCTGTCGCCAACGCCAGCAGCACCGTCGACGCCCGGGCGGCGATCACGATTGACGCCGAAACGGGCCAGGTGCTCTACGAAAAGAACGCCACCAAGCGCTACCCGATCGCCTCAGTGATTAAAATCCTAACCCTAGCGGTGATCGAACAAGACATCGAACAGGGTAAGCTCAAGTGGGACCAAAAGATTAAGATCTCAAAGGAAGTCGCTAAGGTCGCCAACGACTGGCGCTTTTCCAACGTCCAGTTGAACGAAGGGGAGTCCTACACCGTTAAGTCCTTGGTGGAATCAATGATGATTGTTTCGGCCGACGGGTCGGCGGAAGCCCTCGCCCTCGCCTCGGCGGGGTCCACGGCCGCCTTCAATAAGAAGATGCAGGCGGTCGCCAAAGAAGCCGGGGTCACCGACGCCAAGATTTACAACATGATTGGCCTCGCTAACGGCGACCTCGGCGAGATGCGGTTGAAAAACGTCTCCAAGAAGGCGGAAAACCAGCTGTCGGCCAAAGACGTCGCCAAGATTGCCCGTTACCTAGTGGAGAAGTACCCAAGCGTCTTGGAAATCACCAAGCAAAAGTTCGTCAACTTCCAAGTGTCCGACAGCCAGCAGTACGAAATGGTCAACATCAACTCGATGCTACCTCAAAACGCCGCCGCATCGACCCACGGTGAGGTGGACGGTTTAAAGACCGGGATGACCGATTCATCGGGCTACTGCTTCGTGGGGACCGGGACCTTTAACGGCCGCCACTTGATCACGGTGGTTTTGAAGGTGCCGGGGGAATACAACAACCAGTTTAAGGTCACCGACGCAATGATCGGCCAGGTCCTCGACAAGTACCAGTACCTGACCGTTAACAAGCTCAGCGACTTCAAGAAGGGCGTTCAATCAGTCACCGTCGCCCACGCCGAAAAGAAGGGCCCCAAGACGGTTGGCTTAACCCTCAAGAAGGCCACCACCCTGTGGTTAGCCAAGAACACCAGCCTCAAGAAGGCCGACGTCGAGTTAATCTTGGATAAAAACAAGCGTACGATCGGCGGCCACAAGCTGCGCGCCCCCGTGAAGAAGGGCGAAAAAGTCGGCGTCCTGCGGGTACACGTGAAGGGGGCCCCGGACGTAGACTTGCCGGTGTACGCGACGAAGACGGTTCACAAGAATAAGGGTTGGTTTTAAAGAAGTGCGACCCAATCTATCAAACAGGCCGTGGGCTAAGGATGAGACCACAGGTTAGCGCGGAACGCGGTGTTCTGTGGTCAGAGTTAGCTACTAGGCCTGTGATTGGGAGCACATTATGGGAAGTACGACTAACTTTCTCGACGAGCTGTATGGCTAAGTTAGGGCAAATGGTTGGTGCGCCAGCACCGTTCTTTGCACGTACTTAGACACTAGGCTCGTGGTTAGGAGCACGTTATCGGAAGTGCGACCCAGCCTGCTAATTTCTAGATAATAAAATCCCGCCTCAGGTCAGAATTGACCTAGGGCGGGATTTTTGCTTTGGATTGAGTTGGCTCGCACTTAATCCTTCGCGTCCTTCATGACCTTGGCGGTGGCCTTGGCCAGGTTTTCAATCAGGGTTTCGCCGTCTTGCATCGTACTGGAGCCATCGGTGTAAACGGCGATCGTGTAGTCGGTGCCGTTCTTCAGGGTAACGTGGCCGATCGAGTTGACGATCCACTGGTCGCTACCGTAATCGAGCCAGCCGTTTTTGAGTTGGTAAGAAGCGGCGCCGGCCGAGGTCCCCCAGGACTGGTCTTCTTCGACGTTATCCATCAAGGAGTAGATCTGTTGGCGCTCGTCGGCGGACAGGAGGCTGGACTTGTAAAAGATGTTGTTGAGCAGCTTAACCTGGTCGGCGGCCGTAGTGGTGGTTAAGCCCCACTCGCTGCTGACCGTGGTGTGATCCATCCCCACTTGATCATAAACCTTTTGTAGGCTGCTCTTGCCGCCAATGTAGTCCTCAAAGAGGGTCGAAGTGGCGTCGTTATCGGAATTTTCAATCATTGCTTGGGCCAGTTCGTTTTCGGTGTCGTTTAACTGGCCGTTATTGTCGAGCAAGAGGGCGGTCATTACCCCAACCTTGACCGTTGAAGCGGTGTGGAACTTGTGGCCGTGGCTCGCCCTAGTCAGGCGGTAAGTTTGCCCGGTCGTGGGGGAATAGATGGCAATCGACACGTTTTGCTCGGTGCCGTTTAACTGCTTTTGCCAGGCTTGCTGGAGGCGATCGCCAAGGCGGTCACCAAGTAATTGCTTAAGGGCGTCTCCTGATTGACCGTTATTGTTGGAGCCGTTACCGTTGACCATGGCGATAATCATCACTACCGCCGCCAGAATAAAGAGAAAGCTAAAGAGGCGGGGGTAAAAGCGATGACTCCTGTGTCGTGGTCGCACCTCAGAGCGGCTCTGCCGTTGCGGACGTTGTGTCATGGCGTTAATTCTTCTTTCTTAAACGAATCTCAGAACCCAATCATACACACAAAGTACGAAGGAAGTGAGAAGAAAAACTTGGGGGAATGTAAAAAGGAGCGTGGCAGGATTCTGGTCTCCCTACCACGCTCCCTTTTAAATGTTGAAAATCTGGAACGTCTCAGATAGTATAGCACATTTGCCCAAAACTGCGGCGGCGATTTTCGAAAAAGGGGCGAAAAATGACGGCTGCCTAGTTGAGGGGCTAGATTAATTAATGATGATAATTCCGCCCGAAAATAATCGTTTTTTAAAAGTGACTATTCATCGTTTTGGAAGGGTTAGTTCATCTTTTTTTAATATTTTCATTAAAGTCTTAAAGATTATTCGGAAAGTGGTATAATTGCCCTAATTCTAAATTAGGGGATGGATTAATCCAATGGACGAAGAAAATTCAACGAAGAAGATCAAGACGGCCAGCCTGGTCCTGATGATCTTTTCGTCAATTTTTGGTTTTAGTAACTCATTGACGGCCTACTACCAGATGGGCTACGCAAGTATGATCTGGTATATTGTGACCGCCATCTTATTCTTCCTCCCGTCGGCGATGATGTTTGCCGAATACGGGGCCTCGTTTAAGGCTGCTCGTGGGGGGATTTTTTCTTGGATGCGGGGCTCCGTCGGTGAGAAACCGGCCTTTATCGGGACCTTTATTTGGCTGTCGGCCTGGGTGGTCTGGCTGGTTTCGTCCACCCAGTACTTCCTCGTGTCGATTTCAACGACGTTGTTTGGAAGCGACAAGACCCAGACCTGGCACCTCTTCGGCCTCGGTTCGAACCAAACGCTGGGGATCATGGAAATTGCCTTCTTGGCGATCGTCACCTACCTGTCCAGTCGTGGGATTGACAAGATCGCCAAGGTCGCCTCGGTCTGCGGGGTCTTCACCCTGGGGATTGCCGCCGTCTTTATCTTGGCTTCACTAGCCATCTGGGTCATGGATCACGGCGCCACGGCCGAACCGGTCACGGCGGTCAACTTTATCAAGTCACCCAACAGCGCCTTTATGTCGCCAATTGCCATCATTTCCTTCATTGTTTACGCCCTCTTTGCATACGGTGGGTTAGAAACGATGGCCGGGGTGATCGACTCGGTTGACAAACCGGAACGGACCTTCCCGCGCGCTTTGATCATCGGGATGGTGATTATGACCCTGCTGTACGTTCTCGCCATCTTTATGTGTGGGGTGACCACTAACTGGCAAGAAGTGCTGGGCAAAAAGAGCGTTGACCTGGCCAACGTCGAATACGTTTTGATCAACAACATGGGGCTCGTAGCCGGTAGCCACCTGGGCTTAAGCCATGCCGCTTCGGTGACGATCGGGCGGGTTTTCTCGCAAATTACCGCCCTGTCCGACGTCTTCGGCGGGCTCGGGGCCGCCTTTGTCATGACCTACTCGCCCATCAAGTCCTTTGTCGAGGGGTGTGACCCGCGGCTCTTGCCGGACAAGTTAACGAGCTTAAACAAGGCGGGGATGCCGGCCTTTGCCATGTGGATGCAAATGATCGTCGTTTCGGTGATCGTCTTCTTCATTACCTTTGGGGGGAGCACGGCGGCGACCTTCTACACGATTTTGACCGATATGATGAACGTTTCCTCTTCGGCACCGTACCTGTTTTTGATCGGGGCGTTCCCGTTCTTCAAGATGAAAAAGGACCTCGACCGCCCCTTCGTCTTTTACAAGAGCATGACCACCACCTGGGTAGTCACCACGATTGTCTGGTTGGTCATTGCCGTGGGGATCGTCTTCACCTGCGTCGAACCGCTACTGGAAGGCGACTGGGTAACGGCCTTTTGGACCGCCTTTGGACCGGTCTTTTTCGGCATCGTGGCCTGGATCTTCTATAGTCGCGCTGAACGAAAACATGTCTTAGATTAAAATTAAAGCTCCCGTTTTTGAGCGGGAGTTTTTTATCCATAATTGGCGAGAATACCCCCACTTCGACAAGTGGGGGATGAATCGCCTCCTTAAAGCACGATAGTGCTTTTTCTTTTGCGCTATGGTATATTTAGTATATGTTAAAGGATCGTGGTGATAACAATAGAATTAGATAGAAATCAGCACTCAGTATATTTACTCAATTATCATTTAGTAATGGTTGTTAAATATCGGCGTAAAGTCATTAATGATGAAATATCTGAGTATCTGAAACATCGTTTTGTAGTAGTTGGTCAGTCTTATGGTATTAATCTTCAAGAGTGGAACCATGATATTGACCATGTTCATGTCTTGTTCCGCGCAACACCGCATACGGAGATGGCTAAGTTCCTGAACGCTTATAAATCATCAAGTTCTCGAATGGTTAAGAAACTATTTCCAGAAATTAAGCGTCAGTTGTGGAAATCCGCTTTTTGGACCCAAAGCTATTGTTTAATTAGTACTGGTGGTACACCGTTAGAAGTAGTAAAAAAGTACATTGAAAGTCAAGGGAGAAAGTAATGGTTCTTAAAGCCGTGAAAATGCGTATATATCCTAATTCCGAGCAACGTGACCGTTTAATGCAAACCTTCGGTTGCGCTCGTTTTGTGTGGAATCAGATGCTTAATATGCAAATTGAGCGGCGAAAGAACAATCCAGACGCCAAGTTTGTCAATGCCTTTGGCATGAACAATCTTCTAAAACGATTAAAAGAAGAATATCCCTGGTTGAAGCAAGCAGAATCAACATCCTTGCAAAGCGCTAATCGCAATCTAGCCGACGCCTTTCAGCGTTTTTTTAAAGGGCAAAATAAGTTTCCACACTTTAAGTCACGAAAGTATGCACAGAGCTATAACTCGAAATGTGTTAACCACAACATTAAAGTGATTGACAATCACCATATT